>ERZ777011.509-NODE-509-length-59271-cov-15.574743_pt1 | contig 59271 bp, 47 predicted proteins | sample MGYA00374964_ERZ777011 | MGnify/ENA primary metagenome ERZ777011 (study PRJEB29310, sample SAMD00008975) | mouse gut metagenome | study: EMG produced TPA metagenomics assembly of the Metagenome analysis of fecal microbiota from mouse which was promoted...
TAACGGAAAAGACACCATTCAGACTGAAACATCAAATTCTTTTAAAGAGGCTTTGCAGGAATGCCTGCCGCCATTCCGGAACCTTTGCGCGTCTTTATCCCTTCGGCTCAGTCTCATAGCCCGCTATGCTCCTTCGCTGCAGGGATAAATACATCACAAATCTTCCGGCTCTGCGTCAACAAGCAGTTTTAAACGGCCTCTTAATGTCTTTTGTGGATATTCACCATTCGTAGGCCACGGAGCCGCCTATGGCGTTCAGTGAAATGTTTCGGTCGCCTACATGCCACCAGTTGGCCGTTACAAGCTGGTAAGTAAGTCCGATGTTGAATGCCTGAGAAGACCGTTGCTTGTTGACGGGTATGCGGACGCCGAGAGACGGCTTCAGGTAGAAGCTTTCACGGTTGGTTATATAGCCTTTTCCGATGTGGAAGTAGCTGTTGTTAATCATGAACGTGGCTCCGGCCTTGATGTCGATGAAGAAAGATGGTTTCGTGCCGCCGTTTCCTCCGATGTTGAAACGGAAGTCGGTGAATACCGGAAGGAAAAATGCCGTTTTGGTGTTTTTGTGGGAGAAATGAGGGTCGTCCCAATCATTGTAGCCGGCGGGTGCATCGTATGAAGGCGCTCCTCCGGCCATCATGACGTCAAGGCCTATTCCGGCTCCCATGAAAAACCAGTTGCTGTAGCGAAATCCTTGTGATGTGCTGACACTGAATACGTTGGCGCGGTAATCCCCGAATCCTCCGGCAAAGCCGGTTTCAACGAATCCCTTATAGTTTAGAGAGCCTGAGAGCGCAGGCTGAATCAGTCCTGGTATCTGGTTTACAATGTCGGCAATCTGTGCCGAAGCGGCTGAGGCCGCAAGCAATGCCGAAGCGGCTATGGCGGTGCGTAGTTTCATCGCAGGGTGGAATTGATGGGTTTTATCAATGAAACGGATTGCCTTTGCCGCTGGTTCGGGAACTGCGAAAATCTGACTGTGTCCTAAAGTCTGAGGAATCACACAAGGCTGCCTATAGCCTGTTCTATTTTCTTCACCGCGTGATGGTATGAAGCTTTCAGTGCGCCGACGCTCGTCCCGAGTATTTCGGAAATCTCTTCATACTTCATTTCGTCGAAATAACGCATGTTGAAGACTATTTTTTGTTTTTCCGGAAGCCGAGTTATCGCTTTCTGCAGTTCCTTCTGCAGTTCGTTGCCGTCGAAATAGGGGTCGGCTTCGAGTTTGTCAAGCAGGAAAAGGTCTTCGCCGCCCTCGCTTGTGTTCGTGCGTTTGCGTTCGCGGTTCAGGAAATTGATGCTTTCGTTTATGGCAATCTTGAACAGCCATGTCGAAAGCTTCGCGTCTCCCCGGAAATTCCTTATGTTGCTCCATGCTTTGATGAAAGCATTCTGCAGTAGGTCATTGGCGTCATCGTGGGATGTTACCAGTTTCCTTATTTGCCAATACATAGGCTCCCCGTATGCCTTCATCAGCGTCTTGAACGCCGAAGGTGCCGATTCAGGATTCTGCATGTCCTGAATCAGTTTCTTCTCGTCTATGGGAGCCGAATAAGCCATTTTTGTCTGTTATCTATTTATGCGTCAATGTAGTCTGCCGGAAAGCATAAGCCATTTCCAACATAATGTAAAACGTGAAATCGAACGCGAAATTACGTTAATTTTTTAGATTTCGCAAATTCTGGATGCATTTATCTTGCTTTTCCGGGACTTGGCAAAAGCGGGGCGGGAGGTCTCACGACTTCCCGCCCCGATGTTTTCCATAATACTTTTTCAAACTAACCTAACATCATGAAATGATTTTCTGTCATTATAACTGTATTCGCTCAGAAATGGTTCGGACGAGAGGCTCTTTTTTGTTGCTTTGGGTTGTGTTGGGCGGTGTTTATAAAACTTAATTTAGGTTAATATCAATTGGTTGTATGGCAAAATGCAACTTTGCGTGAGGGATTTTACCGGAAATATTTGGTGTTGTCGTAGCAATTTGCTAATTTCGCCTCATCAAAAAACATCCCACAGTTAAATTCATGCTGAATTATGTCTTCAACTAAGCGCCCCCGCATATTGATGATTTATACAGGAGGTACGATTGGAATGATCGAGAACCCCGATACACGAGCACTCGAACCTTTCGATTTCGACCATCTTATCGACAATGTCCCAAAAATCAAGATGCTGGATTTCGAGATTGACAACGTGCAGTTTTCGCGTCCGGTCGATTCCAGTGCCATGAACACTTCGCATTGGAGCGATATTGCCCATGTCATTGAGGACAATTATGACGGCTATGAAGGTTTTGTGGTTCTTCACGGCACCGACACTATGGCCTACACAGCCTCGGCATTGTCTTTTATGCTTGAGAATCTTGACAAGCCGGTGATTATCACGGGTTCGCAGCTTCCTATAGGAGAAGTGAGGACTGACGGTGAGGAAAATCTCATCACGGCTTTGCAGGTGGCTGCTGCAAAAGATCTTGACGGAGCGCCGATAGTGCGTGAAGTGGCGATACTTTTTGAGAACTATCTGTGGCGTGGCAACAGGAGCACAAAGCATAGTGCCGATCAGTTCAATGCCTTCAAATCCAATAATTATCCTGAACTTGCGCGTGTGGGACTCGGGATATACTACAACAAGGAGGCTCTTTGGCGGCGTCAGGTGCCCGGATCTCTCAAAGTGCATTATGGCATGGACCCAAATGTGATATATCTGGATCTGTTTCCGGGCATACAGGAGTCTACTGTGAAACATATGTTGGCTACCCCCGGTCTCAGGGGAGTCATACTCAAAACCTTCGGGGCCGGTAACGGCCCGAATGACCCTTGGTTCATCCAAGCTCTTAAGGAGGCCATAGACAGGGGCGTGGTCATTGTCAACGTAACCCAATGCAGCAATGGATGTGTTCACCAGCAGCGTTATCTTACTGGACTTGGCCTTGCGCAGATCGGCGTGGTGTCTGGGCAGGATCTCACGTCAGAAGCTGCCATCACTAAATTGATGCATCTTTTCGGGAAGGGGTATTCCCCGGATGAGGTGAGACGTTATATGGAATACTGCATATGCGGCGAGATGTGTTGATAAATAAAGCAAGGTCAACATTATAGAGCGGGGGAGAACTCAAAGTTCTCCCCCGCTCTATAATGTTATGATCAGCGTAAGTTCTCAGTGCTTATTTTACAAAGATCTTTACGGTTTTGCCGTTGGCTGCCACAATGTAGATGCCCGTTGCTGCTTCAAGGGTCTTTCCTTCGCCTATGTGTCCGCAAAGGCGTCCCATCGAATCGTATACGGTCGCCTTTTCGGCGTCGGTGGCGATAGTGCTTCCGGAGGTCCATACTCTGAATGCATTTCCGTCATTGTCTATTCCGGATATTCCTGCATCGTTCTTATTGGTGGCCTTCAGTGTGATTATCCCGTCATTCTCGGCTATTTCAGAAAGCGAGATATCGGTCGGCTTGCCTGCCCATGACACGAATTTTGGAAGCTTTTCAGAATTGAATTCTGTGACTTTGTTTACTCCGGGGAATGATTCCGCAGGACGTTGGCGTTCAGGCAGGTATTGATTCAATAGAGTTGATATTCCGCTGGCCTCTATGAGGTCAACGTATTGATGGTCTACGGTATTGTTTATGGAATTCCTGTTCCAGATGTTCTGATTGAAGTCGATGTGCCATACGAGCATGCCGTGGCCGGACAGCATGCTGTCGAATCCTGTCCGCTGTCGGTTCTCGAAAAGGAAGAACTCCGTAGGTTTTTCAGTATAGGCGATGTATGCTTCATTGCTTTCGCCAAGTTCGTTGATGGTGTATTCTTTTGTTTCGCTGAATTCTTTCGGTTTGATCCATCCGAGAGAGAAGCGTTCGAAAGACGAATACAAAGGAGGTACGCAGCCGTCGCCGTTGTAGGATCCACGGTCGAGCGTTGTCCAAGAGCCGGGTGTGTATGCGTTGTTGTTTACCGTGGTGTACAGGTCAGGAATACCCATTACGTGGCTGAATTCATGTACGAAAGAAGCTATTCCGACTGTGGCTTTTGGTTTGGTGGCGTATACTCCACGCAGCTCATTGGAGCATGCATAATGGTCTATGAGCATTCCGTCCACTATGCATTCTTTCCTTGTGGCTGAGTAGACATCCCACTGGTGGGGCCAGATGGTATTGGAGTATTCGGTTGTCTGCGGATTGTCTGCCTCGCCGAAACCTGCATAGAAAACATAGACGCAGTCCACTTTCTTGTCGCCGTTGAGGTCGTATTTGGTGAAGTCGATTTCATCGTCCATCATTGTGCAGGCATCGATGATCATCTGTTCCGGGCGCATGTCGCTTCCAGAGGAATTGTTTTTCCCATAGTAGGAATATGACTTTCCGAGGTCTACAGGTCCGTAAACGTCGAATTCAGGTATGAATTGTCCGGATGAGGATTTTATGAAATAGTCTCTTGCGGAACCCACGCAGCCGTTCTCGCTGAATCCTTCTTCATTAAGCATCCGGGAGAAATATTCTTTGGGATTCTCCTGAGTGAACTTCTTGTCAGAAAACTCCACGAGAATAACAAGTCCATTTATTTTGCCTGTTGTGGGGAAATCTGTGAACAACATGCGGAAATTGGGGTCTTTGCAGTCCGTTGTGTTCCATTTCCCCGCAGCGGCCATGCGAGTGGCTTTGTTTATGCGCATTGTCCCCGCTTCCGCGCGCATCTGGAGGGCTTTGGGAATGAGGACAGACGCGTTGAATCGGCTGAGGTCTGAGCCATTTGTGGCCATTCCGTCTGGAATGGCCTGTATTTCGGAGCATTTCACTATGCCGTTATTGTCGATGTTTCCGAAATAATAGGCTCCGTTTTCGTTTTTGCATACGAGACGTCCGGACTGGTCTACAAGGAAGCTGCCGCGTTCGTCCCCCACCATCGTGACGGTAAGCTGTGTGCCGTCTGGCTGTGTGATGGTGTATGGGTGTTGGCGTGCCGGAATGGCAGATGCGTCAGGACACAGGAAAAGCGCTGATGCAAATATGCCGGTAATCGCGATTTTTGATAAACTGGTTGAAAAATGTTTGAACATGATAAAATGTATATTGTGTTTTGATTATTCTTTGGTCAGTCCAGTTCCGAATTCCTGTCCTTTGCGCACCGCCGGAATTCCGTTCTTCATCCATTCAGGCATCGGGTCTCCTTTGAGATAGTGGTCGAAGAACTGTTGCAGACGGATTGTGATGTCTTTACGGTTTTTCCGCTCTCTGATGTTGTGCGCCTCGCCGTTATACTGAAGCATCCATACAGGCTTCTGCAACCGACGAAGGGCCATGAACATCTCAATGCCTTGGTACCAAGGCACGGCTCCGTCATTGTCATTATGCATGATGAGCAGCGGAGTGTTGCATCTGTCTGCATAGAATACCGGGGAGTTGGCGATGTAAAGCTGCGGAGCCTCCCATAGGTTGCGGCCTATGCGCGACTGGCCGACCTCGTACTGTGCCTGGCGCGAATCTCCGGATTCCCAACGTATGCCTCCGAAGGCGGAGGTCATATTGGCGACAGGTGCGCCAGAGCCTGCGCATGCGAACATGTTCGTGCGAGTAACGAGGAATGCCGTCTGGTATCCACCCCAGCTCTGTCCGTCGATGCCGATGCGTTCTTTGTCAATCCACGGGCGTTCCTTGCAAAGCTCCTCCACTCCTGAGCAGATATAGTTGTAGGCGCTTTCACCCGGGATGCCGGGTGCATAATGCACGTCTGGGACGAATACCATATATCCTCGGCTTACATAGAACGGATAGTTGACCCAGCTCCACGACGGTTCCATTGTGTAATGGCGGTAAAGTTCCTCAGAATTGGTTTCATAGAACACCACGAGCATCGGATACTTCTCGTCAGGGTCGAAGTCTTCGGGGGTGTACAGCACGCCCTCGGTGAGTTTTCCGTTGTATGCATACCATTTTACGAGTTCTGCGGTGCCCCAGGAATAATCTTTCATCTGAGGGTTGATGTCGGTAACCTGTTTGGCTTTGGCGAAGTCCGTCGAGGTGCATATCCAGAGGTCGGGCGACGTGTTGAAGTTGGCACGCTGCCAGGAGAACACGTTGGAATCCTTTGCCTTGCGGAACTGAGTGTACTTGTATTTGTCGATGACTTTTACTGAAGGCGCGGTGGCTTTCCCTGTGTATTTCATCGTGGCGAGGCCGTTGCGTTTGTCTGCGTAGTCGAACACGTCGAGTGTCATTTCTTGTCCGGGCTTTATGAAACGCTGTTCGTCGTCGGTCTTGATGTATTTGAATCGTCTGTCGGTCTTTCGGCCCTCCCCGGCAGTGAGGCAATACGGCTTCCTTTTACCGGTAGGATCGATGCTCCATATGTCATGACGGTCGTATACCAGCATCTCCTTGTCGTCTTCTGTCCACCCGGCTATGCCATAGGGAAGGCGCATCATCGGTATGTCCTGGTCTTCGTTCCAAAGAGGAAAGTCTATTCCCTGGGAAACACACCTCGTTTCGCCTGTGGCTATTTCGTATGCATAATACTTGCGGTCGTCGAACCATGCCACGAACTTGTCGGCAGGGGAGAGTTCCGACATTTCAGACGGAGAGGTTCCGACTTTCCGGCGTTCTCCTGTGTTTACATTTACGATGAACAGATCTTCGGGAGCCGTGTAGTCCCATTGGCGAGAGATGTATTCCTTCGACGGGTCTTTCACCAGTGCCCATTCGCCGTCCCATCTGTCCGGTGCCTCGATTTCGTCAAGTCCGGATCTGGTGAGCAGCTGTTGGTTGAAGTCATTGTCTGTCAAATCGATCACTACCGGAAGTGAGAGTTTGCGCAGCTTCTCTATGTTTTTGTTTTCCTGGGGCGGTGTCATGGGAGCGTCCCACCGCCAGATGTCGAGGTTGGCGGTCTCGAAATCATAAAGAGTGGTGTCGTCGGGCGCAACTACGGGGCCTACGCCGATTATCAGACGTCTGCCGTTATGGGAAAATGCCGGGACTGAATACTGGTTCAGCAAAAGAGAGAGCGATTCGCGGTCTTTGAGCATTTGATTGCGCTTTTCAGTCAGGGATGCCTGCAGCTCCGGATTGCTTGAATGAGGAAGCGCGAGGTTCGGCCCTTTCTCTTCACCGGCGTCCACCGCTATCTGCTCAGCCTGGAATATTTCGCGGTCGAGGCGCACAAGATACAGTCGGGCGCGCTTAGTTCCTGACTTCACTGTGTCGTTGGAAGCCGTGAAGGCCATCATGTCGGCCTTCTCCGAGAAGACAGGAGTGCCGTAGAATTTCTGGTCGCGGTCGATGAGCGTGAAAGCGGTGTCAGGCAGCATCACTATTCCCACTCCGTCGGTTGCCGTGGAGTCGCTTTTGTGGTGCTTGAGGCTGACTCCTATGCGCATTCCGTCGTTGGCCATGGCATAGTCCTTCACCCACCGCAGAGTCTTCTGTTTCCCGGAAGGCAGATGGCGTATCACGAGCGGTTTGCCGGCTTCTTTGTCTTTGAGGGCCTTAGGCTTGATGTATGACGTGTCGCAGGAGAGATATGTTAGCCAGTCTCCGCCTTTTTTGCCTATTTTGTAGGAAATCACGTTGGCGATCTTTTCGACCCTGCCTGTCTTGAGGTCAATGATGGCAAGGGAATCCTGCGGTGCGTCGAAATCCTTTTTCTTGTCGATTTTGGCCTGCCGTGAATCCTTGAACAACGGCTTGATGAGGGCTATGCCCCAGCGGCTGTCTGCTGTGAAACGCGGCGAGTGTCCGCGCTGTATGTTGATTTCCTTTCCGGATTTGGTGTTGCGGAAAGTGAGCGTGCCGTCCCCCTCCTGTGGCTGGACTATGAACGATGCCCATTCACCTGAGTCGGACAGCGGCATGTTGCGCACTGATTTCCATGCGTCGAAATCGTCATGGCCGAGTGTTTTCTTGGCAAATACGTATGGGATTCCGGCCGATGCCATCATAAGAGCCAATGCGCATATGAGAGATTGTTTTTTCATCACGTGTCGGGTTTTCTGTGAATTTGTCATTATGTTCAATCCACTTTGTGGAGGTCATGCCCCATACGCACTTTTTTAGTGTGCATATAGCATCTGTTGTATTCGTTCGGCTCCACTTCCAAAGGGACTATCTCCGTGACGTCGATACCATATCCTTCAAGTCCGATGCGTTTCACTGGATTGTTGGTCAGGAGACGCATCTTCTTGATGCCGAGCGAATGGAGTATGTTTGCCCCTATGCCATAGTCGCGTTCGTCGGCCTTGTGGCCGAGATGCAGGTTGGCATCTACCGTGTCAAACCCGTTTTCCTGTAGCTTGTAGGCTTTTATCTTGTCCATCAGTCCGATGCCGCGCCCTTCTTGGTTGAGGTAGATCAGGGCTCCGCGCCCTTCTTTGTCGATGGCTTTGAGTGCCTGGTGGAGCTGCTCTCCGCATTCGCATCTCAGCGATCCGAAAATGTCGCCGGTGGCGCAAGAGGAATGCACTCGTACGAGAAGCGGCTCTTCTCCGGAAATGTCGCCTTTGAGGAGCGCGATGTGTTCAAGCCCGTTGTCGAGCTGGCGGAAAGGAATCAGACGGAAGTGCCCGTCGGTGGTAGGCATGTCCACCTCTTCGCCTTTCTCCACGACGGTCTCGTGAGAGAGTTTGTAGGCTATGAGGTCGCGGATAGAGACGAGTTTCATTCCCCATTCGTCGGCACGGCGGCGGAGTTCGGGCAGTCGGGCCATGCTTCCGTCGTCGCTCATTATCTCCATCAGGGCGGCGGCAGGGAACAGGCCGGCGAGGCGTGCGAAATCCACGGCGGCCTCGGTGTGTCCCGCGCGCTGCAGCACGCCGCGGTCTTGCGCATATAGCGGGTTGATGTGTCCCGGACGGCCGAACGTGTCAGGCGTTGCTTCAGGGTCGGCGAGTGCGCGGATGGTGTTGGCACGGTCTTGTATGCTTACTCCGGTGGAGCATCCTTCGAGTTTGTCTACCGTTACAGTGAAAGGGGTTCCGAGTACCGACGTGTTGTCGTCCACTTGTTTGGGAAGCCCCAGCTCTTCGCAGCGTTTCATCGTGATTGGCACGCAGAGCACGCCACGCGCGTTTTTGAGCATGAAATTCACCTGTTCGGGCGTGATTTTTTCTGCGGCCACGATGAGGTCGCCTTCGTTTTCGCGGTCTTCGTCGTCCACCACGATTATGAATTTGCCTTCGCGGAAGTCCTCGATTGCCTCCTCGATGCGGTCAAGTCTGATTTTTTCGCTCATTTTTGTTTCCGTCAAAGCGGGGTTTGGTTGATGTAGGTTTTGTTTGTCGGACAAAGTTACTAATTATCTTTGACTTCTGTGTCTTTCGGAATCAAGAAAATGGAGAAATTCACGCTTCCGTATGCCCTCTGTTCCCTGAATCCGGGAAGATTGGAGAAATTATGGCTCGAGGAATGCTCCACTACGACTGTCGTTCCCGGTCTTGCCATGCGGCTGCCGAGGATGATTTCCGGTATTTCGGCGAATCGCGGATGGTTGTAGGGGGGGTCTGCGAACACTATGTCGAAACTCTCGCGGCAGCTTGCCGCGAACCGGAACGCGTCTCCTCGCACTATCTTGAGGTTGTCGTCTCCGAGTTTTTCCTTTACGGAACGTATGAAGCCGACCTGGGTCTGAGCCGATTCGACCGCAACCACAGGCGAGCATCCGCGCGATAGGAACTCATAGCTTATCGCGCCTGTGCCGGCAAAGAGGTCGAGTGCTGATCTGCCCTCGAAATCGATGATGTTTTCCAACACATTGAAGATGTTTTCTCTGGCAAAGTCGGTAGTTGGTCTTGCCGTGATGTTGTGTGGGACGTCGAAGCGCCTTTTTCCGTATTTTCCTCTTATGATTCTCATTTTTCCGATTTGTTTATGGCGCGAAGCTCGGCCAATGCCGCGGCAAGCGGCAGGTTTTCGTCAAGGCCGGACGGCAGCATCGTGTGCATGGCGCAGGAAATGTGCCGTCTCAACATTGTGGCCAGTTCTCCGCGTGTTTTATGGTCTCCGCTTACGAACACCTCCGTTGTTTCAGGATTTAGCGAATAGGCGTTTATGGTAAGCATCGCGGCATAGAGGGCGTCGGCGGCAGTCGGGGTGTCGTGCGTGGCGCAGCATAGGAGCCGTCGTCCGTCGAAGGCCATAGTGAGGCATTCCCCGTCTTCAAGATGAAGGTGGATTCGTGTGCCGCCGCCCGGACAGTTCCTGAACTTTCGCATCAGTGCCATAGCCTGGCTTCCGGTCCTGGTGCCTGGGAATGTGCGTCCGAGGAATGCCTTCAGCCCCGGTGCTCCTACGGAGATGGCCTGCAGGTCATCGTCTTTTTCCGTTATCATGTCGTCCGGGTCAGCATTCCTGTATACTGCTGCATAGCATTTCTCCGCCGCGCATTCGTCATCGATTGAGGCTGGGATGAAAAGCGTGTCCTGGGCAGCGATCACAATGTCGGCAGAATAATCGTCGAGCACCGCCGGGTTTTCGTACACTATGCCTTCCGTCTTTTTCAGCAGTTCGCCACCTTCAGCGTTCCAGCGTGTGTCGAAAAGCACGCGCCGTGGCACAGCCGGGTCTGTCAGGTGCCTAAGAGACGCAAATGCTCTATGCCGTGAGAAATAGGCAGTGAGATGCCACTGGCCCGTGTCATACGGGTCGATATGTCGCTGTGTCTCGTTCAATTTTCAGAATGTTTTTTGCACCACAAAGTTAGCAAAATTTATCCGTTTCTCAAAATCGCCTGTTGTCAAGGCAGGAAAGATGCTCTTTGATGAGGTTCTGAGTGTGAAAATTGCTTTAATGCCCCCGATGACAAAATCGTATTGTTCGCTTTGGTATGGTTTCTTCATGATGCAGTATTGATGCTGTTTGGTGTGAATTTGACGGTAATTTATTTTTCCGTTGTAAACTATTGTTTCTTAGCAGTTTGTGTATAATGGTGAAAAATAATTATAAAAATATTTGGTGAATTGAATGTTAAACCGTATCTTTGTACACGGAATCATTAATATCGGCTCATACCTGTTGCAGACTTGTATTTCTGTCTTTCCGTACTTTTTATAAACCTCAAAAATCAAATACCATGAGGAAATTCAACATCATTTTGGCCCTTATGTCGATGTGTATGGCATCGGCTTTCGCACAGATTGCAGTGCTTCCGGTAGGGCGTGCAGTAACTTTGGATGAGGCTCTGAGCCTTGCAACATCCCATTACGAGCTAGGCTCGGTCGATGTTTTTCTTAAAGAAGATGCATTTTCTTGGGTTTTCTTTGTTGACGAAGAGCCTATGAAAGGGTGGGAACATGCCTGCTGCTTGAAAACGATTCCAAAGACAGTGATAGTATCCGGTGCTCCTGTTTCGCCTAGTGTAACAACTCAAAAGTTGAGGATCCCACCTGCGGGAGAACTTACTCCTGTGTCTGTCCGTAACCGTTATGGTGCAAATGCTAACCACAAACCTCGTGTCGCGAAGAAAAATCTTTCTACAAACGTGAAAGAAGCTGCGCGCCGTACTTATGCCATCATACTTAGCGGCGGTATCTGTCCTGTAGCCAATGCGGAGCGTTATTGGAACGATTGCTCCTTCATCTATCAGACGCTTGTGAATACATACGGAGTACCTAAGGGAAATATTTACCCGATTATCTCAGACGGAACTGACCCCGGAAAAGATATGATGAAGCCTGACGGTACTTTCGTGTCATCTCCCCTCGATCTTGACTTCGACGGGCTGCCTGACATTTATGGCAATGCACGTCGGGAGACTGTGGAGAATGCTCTTAATGAACTTAAGACAAAAATGAATGAAGGAGATCAATTTTTCTTCTATGTCATCGACCATGGAAGCAAAGGCGGCCCCAAGACTCAATCATACATCAATCTTTGGGATTATCAGGAACTTTATGATGATGAAGTTGCGACATGGACAAAGCCGTTGGTAGATAAGGGCATTTTTGCTAATTTTGTTTTCGGGCAATGTTTTTCTGGAGGTTTTGTGGATGATTTGACTAAAATCGGATGTGTGGTTGCAACTGCCTGCAACTATGATGAGTATTCCTATGCATTGGGTTCATTTCCTTATGATGAGTTCGTTTATCATTGGACGTGTGCTGTCAACGGAGTTACTCCGTTCGGCAATAAAGTCAATGCTGACTACGACGGCAATGGACATATCTCTATGGAAGAGGCTTTCAGATATGCTAAGGAAAATGACACATTTGCAGGCTCGATAGAGCATCCGCAATATGTCTCCACTCCAATTTATCTTGGCAAAGACCTTGCTTTCGACTATCTCCCCGTAAGCGGTCCGGATTTGTTTATACGCGATAATGACGAGGACTTCGGTTTGGAACCGAACACGACCACAGACGTGCATTGGGACAGCCCCGACATCTGGATAAGGAAAAGTAGTGATTGGGTTGAAGAACATCAGAATCCATCTTTTATTACCGGAGACAGAGAAGTTTGGGTATATGTTAAAATTACCAATAGAGGAACTAAACCGTTCCTCGGTAAAAAATGGCTGCATTTGTATTGGGCTGATGCATCCACTACAATTACTGCGCCTGTTTGGCTTGGAATGGAAACTAATTCTAACGGAGATTATACGGGTGGAGAAGCTGGAAGAGAAAAGATTCCTGTTATAGAACCCGGAGAAACCATAGTTGTACCTGTGAATTGGATTTGGCAGGACGTGAGTCGTTTAAATGAATTGACGGAGAATGAAACTCATCATTTCTGCCTTTCTGCAAAGATTAGCGACATAGCATATCAACAACCTTATTATCCAGGAATGTCGTTTAACGCTGGAGATTCCAAAACAATCGCACAAAAGAATCTGACAGTATTGCTGTTGGATGGTAGGACTGTTTCTGTCAATGGCGAGGTATATGTCAGAAACATAGTGGACCGGCAAAAGAATTATTCGCTTGAAATCCGTGAACGTAAACCCAAGAATGCTACAGGTGTCAATAAGGGCATTTATGACGTCGCTACGGTTGATCTCACGATGTCTTCGCAAATCTACAACGCTTGGCAACGTGGCGGATGCAGGGCAAAAGGTTTGAATATGCCGACACTGGATGCACCACAGACTGTAACTTTCTCGTCAAACAATGATGTGTTGCAGGATTTGAAACTAAATCCGTCCGAGTTTGAAAGAATTGCAATCAAAGTCAAATTGAAGGATGGTGTTGTCAAACAAGGTAGGAAATACAAATTCGATCTCATTCAGCGCGATGAGGCAGGAAATGTTGTTGGCGGGGAAACTTTCCAGTTCAAAGAAGGATTGTCGGCGATTGTGAATCCACCAATTACAATTGATCCGATTATCATAGGAGACGGCACGATAAAACTTAATGCAGACGTTCCGGAAGACAATGTGTCTGCAAATTGGACTGACAAATCAGACAACCGTATAGGCAGAGGAAGCAACATCATCGTAAAGCCGACCAAGCAGAACGATACTTTTACTGTTACGGCATTCAATGGTGACGGTGAAATGTCAGAAGGAATGATAACTCTTGAACCGACTTTCGGAATCAAATCCTCTTCACCTGCATTGGTTGAAGATATGCTTGACATCGAGCTGTTTTCAGCGACAGGTTCGGAGAGCAGTGAAATCATTATCTCTGCCATCAACAGGACGGAAGTGCAGCCTATGCACAAGGCTTTGACAGGCGATGAAACGTCAGTAAGTGTTGATGTCTCGACGTTGCCGACAGGGTTATACGTAGTGGCATTGACGGTGGACGGAAAGACAATCGATTCAGTAAAATTCAACAAGAAGTGAAATCCGGATATATGGAACCGGGAGACCATTGTTGTTTCCCGGCTCCAAATCCAAAACATTCAATGATAATTATGGATAGATGTATAAGACATATATACATTTTCTTAGCGTTAATCACCTTGTCAAGTTTCCAAGGAATGGGGGCTGGAATCCATTTTCACGCCAAGGTGGAAAAAGCGGGGACACTGGCAGAGATAATTGGCGAAAAGATTAATGATATAGACTCATTGTCAGTGGAGGGTCTGTTGAATGAATCCGACTTCATCACATTATTCAATATGGGGCTGCACGGGAATTTGATTTCCCTGAATCTTCATAAAGCTCAGCCGGAAGGAAACAGAATACCCGACTTTGCTTTTTATCATAGAGACAGCCAGACTTTTGATGACGGACAAGGAGAAAGATTCCACAGATTGAAGATTCGCAGAATCACATTGCCCGCAAATCTGCAAGAAATCGGCGTCTCTGCCTTTCGGGAAAACATGCTGGAATCAATAGAATTTCCCCCGACATTGCGCAAACTTGAAGAGTCTTGTTTTGCATTATGTTCATCGCTTGGAGGAGAGTTGATTATTCCTGAGGGCATAACCAAAATCGGCAAGAAATCTTTCTATGGATGTTGGTACATCACGAGTCTGTCTCTTCCTGAATCTCTTCAGGAAATCGCACAAGAAGCATTTTCGTCGTGCCAAAGAATGAAGCTGTCAAATCCGCAATTGAATGAAAACGTTAAAATCATTGGTGATGCGGCTTTCAGTTATACTTTAGATTTATCTGAAGTGAAGTTGCCTGCAAAACTGGAATATTTGGGCCTAAGTGCATTTTCATATTCAGGTATCTCTCGAATGGAAATACCGTCAAACATTACAGAAGTGCCGGCATATTGTTTTTCGGATTGTGACAGTCTTAAGTCTGTCATTCTTCACGAGGGGGTCAAAACAATTGAACGCGGAGCATTCTATAACGCACCTGTCGATTCTTTGATATTGCCATCAACTCTGGAAAGAATAGAATGGTACGCGTTGCAAGGTCTTTCACACCTGAAAAAGATATATTCACTCGCAAAGGATGCTCCATCTGCTGATAACGCCTTTCGCTTTGGTACAAGAGCAGCGATAATTGAAAACGTAACGCCGACTTCAATACCTGTCTATGTGCCGGTCGGCTCAATTGAATGTTATAGGTCAGCGGAGTCTGGATGGGATTATTTCACAAACATCATAGAATGTGCGGATATGCCTCATCTTGATTCAGGCATCAGGGAGACTTTCGCTGATGAACATCGCGATTGCGTCGTAATTCGACCGGACGGTAATGGTATAGTCATAACTGGGCAAATAACAGAAGTGGGGTATTTGGTGTATTCGGTTGACGGGAAAGCGGTCGCAGCCGGGAAGACGGAAACCGGGGATACCCGCATCGTGTTGCCGCAAGGCATCTACGTGGTGCATGCCGGTGGCAAGACAGCAAAAGTGCGTCTCTGAGCATTGGTGGCTCTTTTGTTGATGGCAATCCGGAATCTGTCGGTCAGCTCCGATGGATTCCGGATTTCAGGTTTGATGCAATTAAGATGTTTTAAAGTTGACAGATTGAAAAATAATGACTAATTTTGTCGGTGAAAACGGTTGCCGATTGAAGTCCGCTTCGGTCGAATATCCAATTCACCATTAGAACCTAACTTTTTACTATTTATATTATGACAAAAGTTTTTCCAATTTCTTTGGTAATGGCCTCGATGGCGTTGGCCGTGCCGGGTGTGTCGGTTGCCAAAGACAGGCACGAAGGCAATCCTCCGCGCAAGCATCGTATGACGATGCGCCATCTTCCTGCCAAAGAATCCAAAGGCATCCATCGTATGGTAGAGGCCGGAGACGTGACGGCAAGAAAAGCCGACAAGAAGCGTGTCGGTTCGCCCAAGCGTCTGCTCGGGGACGGTGTGGAACTTTACGGGTGGCTCGGTTATTCGGAAGAAAACGTGCCCGAAGGTCTCTATGAATTCTCCCCGTCGGGATACTCGCTGCGTTGGGAAGATCCCGAACAGCCTTTTATGGGAGAGGGCTGGGAGGTGAACACTTCCTGGCTGAGTGAGGACGGGTCCAAGGTCTGCGGATATTCCACCGACAACTATTATGGTTATCAGTACGGCGGGGCATACGTGGAAATGGATTTCATCAGCGGCAAGCAAGTGGTTAAGACGGAATATGACATCTCAGTGGGTCCTGTCTTCAACGTCGCCGCGCTTAACTATGCCGACGGCTACATCTATGGTTTCGGATTCGATCCGAGCGGGAATCCGGTCTGGGCACGGGCCAATTCCTCGACGCCTACGGTTTTCGAGACAGTGCGTGGTTTCCAAAGCGGCGACCCGCTGCTGTGTTCTATGGCATACTGTCAGGCAGACGGTATGATGTACGGCGTAACGAGTAACGGCAAATTCGTGTCGTTTGATTCCGAGTTCAAGATGACGGAGCTGATAGCGTCTCTTGAAGTCCCGGGCTTCAAATCTTTCATCACGGGCCTCTGCTATTCCGACAAGGACAATATGTTCTATTGGAATGTCAATGCCGCCAATCCGAATAACCCTGAAGCCTACAAGTCGTTCATTTACGCCATCGACGTTGCTAAAAAGACTGCGGAGCCGGTTATGGAGTTCTATTCCAGTGAAGAGTTCATGGCGCTTTATGCACCAGTTACCAAGGTGGCCGATGATATGCCTATGACTCCGGAGTATGTTTCCAACGGCTTCTCCAACGGCTCTCTCAGCGGAAGCGTTACGTTCAGGATGCCGGCATCCACCGGCGACGGGAATGCCATCAAGACAGAGATGGACTGGAAGGCTGTCATCGACGGGGTAGAGGCAACAACAGGCAAAGCGTCTGCTTCTGAGCTTGTGGAGATCCCGTTCACCAATCTTGCTCAGGGTAACCATCAGTTCGGCTTTGCCGTAACCTTGAACGGCAATGAGAGCAAGTCGGCGATAGTGCGTTTTTATGTCGGCAACGACGTTCCTTTGGCTCCGGCAAATGTACAGGTCAAGGCCGACGGTGTCAGCTGGGATGCAGTTACGGAGGGCGTCAACGGCGGATTTGTCGATTTGAAAGCCGTGTCATACGAAGTAAAGATCAACGGCAAGAGTATGGGTACATTTACCACTAACTCCGCCGCGATAGCTGTGGTTGACCCTTCGGCAACGTATTCCGCATATCGTGCCACTGTTGAAGCAATCTTTGACGGCATGCATTCTGAGCCGGGCCGATCCGGAAAGCTTCTTGCCGGAAAACCGTTTGAACTTGATATGGACATAAGGCCTACTGCCGAACAGGCTGATCTCTGTGTCGTAATCGATGGCAACAACGACGGTTCAAGCTGGGTGCTGTATGACGAGGTGGACGACTCCTTCTTCAATTCGCAGTTCTCCTCCGATGGCGATGCCGATGATTACCTGATTCTGCCGGCTCTCAACTTCCCTGACAAGGATGCGTATTACGAGATTTCGCTTCAGGGACGTGCGCGCCGTATCAGTCAGTTCCCCGAGGAATACATAGACGTTCGCGTAGGGCGCACTCCTGAGGCGTCTTCAATGACTCAGGTGATAATGGAAAAGACGCAGTGCACCGACGGCTTTAGTAAAATGAATAATCTTTTCAAGGTGCCTGAAAGCGGTACATGGTACGTGGCGATACGTTGCTGCTCGGGCTTCGATCAGTATGGCGTATACGTCAAGAACATCAAAGTGAGCCGTTCTCAGACCACCGATGAGTCTCCTGTCGCAGTGAGCGACATAAGCTGCACCCCGGCTTCGCCGGGCGCGCTTAAGGCTGCGGTGAGCTTCACATTGCCGACCGTGCGGATGAATGGAGCTTCCATTCCTGCCGGCACCAACCTCACTGCCACTGTCATTGGCAAGAATACCGCTACTGTAAGCGGTGCCCCGGGTGAGAGGGTGTCTGCCGAGGTGGAGACCAATCAGGGAGACAACACTATATCAGTTTACGTGTCGGAGGGCTCTTTCGTAGGCCCCGTTGTCGAGGCTTCTGTCTATACAGGTGTTACTTCCCCCGGCCTGGCACGCAATGTGAAGGCTTCTGTGCAGGAAGACAACACTACTGTGGTTCTGACTTGGGAACCGCCGCTTGAAGGCGAAAACGGAGGCTACATAGAGCCTGATAAGGTGTCATACGAAATCTACATCTATGGTGCCGGAGGATGGATAAGGGAAGCGTCTCTTGGCGCAAACGAGCTGTCGTACACTTATAGTGCCTATGATCTGGACGATGCCATGGCCATATTGCAGCTCGGCGTGCAGTGTGTGAACAAAGTAGGGGCCAATCCTAAGGTAAGCATTGGTGCTGCAATCGTAGGCAAACCTTACGATTTGCCTTTGGAAGAGACTTTTGACCGGACGGACGGAAATGGCATATGCGGCCCGACATACGGCCCGTCGATGATGCTTTCGCTCGGAGAAGCCTACACTGCGGAATGGGGCTATTCAAGGATTTCTGAAATGACCCCGGCTTGGAGTGGCATTCCCGGAGGAGCGTTGGTGTGCGATCCCAAAGGAAAGGTTTCAAAAGGCCGCATAGCGTTGCCTAAAGTTGCCACTAATGTCGGCAAGAACGAGGCGGTGAAGTTTGATTTGCGTATATATACTGGCGATGACTGCGCCGACCTGACCAAGATATTCGTTGACAGTTACGGACTTGACGCTCCTGTACTTCTTGGAGAGGTAAGGCATACGTCGGACGAATGGAGCAACGTTGAGCTGTATCTGCCCTCAAACCTCACCAACCGCACATGGGTGCAGCCTATACTTGATGTGAACTTCAGCAATCCAGGTCAGTTGTTCATCCTCGACAAGTTCACGCTGTTTGCAGCAGACGGCTCTTCGGTTGATGCCATCGGTTTTGACGGGAATGACGTGAATGTGTACGGTCTGCAAGGAGAAATCGTGATTGCCGGTGCCGAAGGACGGGATGCCGCCGTCTATACTGCGTCGGGCAATTGCATCGCCGTTACCGACAAGGCTCGAGTGGCGGTTGCTCCCGGCATATACATTGTGAAAGTCGGCGGCAAGGCCACGAAAGTCGTGGTTAGATAAATATTGCGTATCCTATAAACAAAGCGCGTCCGGATTGAAGTCTGGACGCGCTTTTGATTATGGGGTATGTATTTTCAGACGTTAGTGGTGAGGCCTTCTCGGTTCAGGATGACTTCCGGAAACTCCTCGAGGGCTTCGCGACGGAACGCATCGTCGTCTTTGTAGCGTGAAGAGTAGTGTCCGGTCAGAAGACGTTTGGCACCGCACAGTGCGGCCATTCTTCCGGCTTCGCGGGCCGTGGAGTGTCCACGTGCCTTGGCTTCTTTCCGGTGGATGTCGAGGTATGTGGTCTCATGGAAAAGCAGGTCCACAGCCCCTATCTTCTCCGCCAAAGATGGTGTGTAGGCCGTATCGCTTATGTGGGCGTAGCTGCGTGCCGGATCCGCATCGGAGGTAAGCATCCGGTTAGGCACAATGGTGCCGTCGGGCTTTATGAAATCGGAGCCGTTTTTTACGTTCCTCAGTTGGCAGACGGGGACTTGGTGGAAGTCGCACATCCGGCGGTCGATGTGTCTCGGCTTCTCTTTCTCTTCGAATACGTATCCAACCGTGGGTATGCGGTGGCGCAGTGGCACGGTTCGCACGGTGATGGAATTGTTCTCAAATACTACAGCCTCTTCGGGTCTGATTACGTTGAATTCCACCTTGATGGGAAGGTCGCGAGAGAAGAATCCGAAAATCTCGTTCAATATCCGTTCTCCTTCCTTGAATGTATGGATTGTGAGATGTCCGCCTCCTCCGGCCAGCCCCAGAGTGCTTACAAGTCCAGGCAGACCGAGCACATGGTCTCCGTGGAGATGTGTGAGGAATATGTGGCGCATGCGGTTGAGCTTTAGCCTGAAACGCTGGGCGGCTATCTGCGTCCCTTCCCCGCAGTCCACCATGAAAAGATTGTCATGGTAGTCGACCACGGTGGACGACGGCTGATGCCTCAGCGTAGGTTTGGCAGATCCGCAGCCAAGGGTATGTATCCTGAAATCAGACATTTCAATCGTTGTAGTTGGCCGCGAGACCTCCGGTGCTTGTTTCTTTGTAGAGTGAAGGCAGGTCGTGGCCTGTCTGCTTCATCACCTTTATGAGACGGTCGAAACTCACCCTGTGGTGCCCGTCGGTGAATGTGGCGTATATGTTGGCGTCGAGTGCCCGTGCCGCTGCGTATGCGTTGCGTTCGATGCAGGGAATCTGCACGAGTCCGCATACCGGGTCGCATGTCATGCCAAGATGGTGTTCAAGCCCCATTTCGGCGGCATACTCTATCTGGGCGGGGCTTCCTCCGAACAGCTGGCATGCCGCAGCGGCCGCCATGGCGCATGCCACGCCAACCTCGCCCTGACAACCAACCTCGGCACCGGAAATGCTGGCGTTCTGCTTCACTATGTTGCCGACAAGACCTGCGGTGGCAAGCGCACGCAGAATCATGACTTCCGGAAAGTTGCGGCTTTTCCACAGATGATAGAGCGCACCTGGCACCACGCCGCAGGAGCCGCATGTGGGAGCGGTAACGATCAGGCCGCCGGAAGCGTTCTCTTCGCTCACGGCGAGGGCATAGGCGAACGTGAGGCCTCGGTTGCGCAGGTTGTCTTTGAATCCCTCCGCCTTCACATGGTAGGCGGCCGCCTTGCGGCGCAGGTTTAGCGGTCCGGGGAGGCGCCCTTCATGAGCGAGTCCGCGTTCCACTGCGGCTTTCATGGCCTCCCACACCTTTTTCAGGTAGTCCCATATTTCCGGCCCTTCGCATTCCTCCACATATTCCCAATAGCACCGTCCGGTGGAATCGCAATAATCCATTATTTCCGTCATGGTCTGCATCGAGTATATTTCAGGAGTCTCCATGGAAGTCTTGCCTTCCTCCACCACGGCTCCTCCGCCAACGCTGAAGACGGTCCATGGCTCGGTCTCATGTCCGTCGGAAAGTATTGCCTGAAAGCGCAGACCGTTGGGGTGCTGCGACAGGAAATTGTCCGGTTCCCATCTGATTTCCACCTCTTTTCCGCTTTTCCCGAGCACGTCTTCAAGCGCGATGTCGGTCATATGGCCTTTGCCGGTGGCCGCGAGGCTTCCGTAGAGCGTTACTATGTATTTGTCGGCATCGGGATGCTTTTCGGCAAACTGCTCTGCAGCCCATCGCGGCCCCATTGTGTGGCTTGATGACGGGCCGGTGCCGATTCTGTATAGTTCTTTTATTGATTTCATTTGCGAGTCGTTTATTAGTCAAACAGATTTACCACACCTTTATTATATGCAGGAGGTTTGTCTTTAAAACGTTTCAATCGGATTTGGGATGACAAGAATTGTGCAGATGCCGTTTTTTCATTTAGGGAAAATCATTGGAAATGATGATTGCGTCAGTCTTTCATTATAGCTAACTTTGCATTGAAAATGAACGGCATCATATTTCCCATATTGCTTTTGTTGCTCGTGTCGGTCGTCCCTGCAGATATGCTTGCCTCGACCGATGCGCTCGTGCGCACCGAATCGGTCGCAGACACGGTTGTGCTTCAGGAATTTAGCGTAACTTCCATAAAACAGTCAGACAGGCTTTTCGATATGCCTGAGGCCGCCACTGTGATAGGGCGTGCGGAGGCCGAGCGTCTGAATGCAGTCGCCATAAAAAGCCTGTCGGATGTGGTGCCAAACTTCTATATACCCGATTACGGTTCGAGGATTACCTCATCAATTTATGTGAGGGGGATAGGGGCGAGGATGGATCAGCCTTCGGTAGGGCTGAACGTTGACAATGTGTCTGTGCTCAATAAGGATGCATATGATTTCGATTTGGCAGACATCGCTTCTGTCGAGATGCTGCGTGGGCCGCAGACCGCACTCTACGGACGTAACACTATGGCCGGGCAGATCAACATCACCACCCTTTCGCCGTTTCGTTATCAGGGATGGAGGTTTCGTGCCGAGTTCTCTTCTCCTGTCAACGCCAAGGCGTCGGTCGGATGGTATCATAGGTTCGGTTTCCGTCACGGATTGTCTGTTACGGGTGCGTATACTTACTCCAGAGGTTTCTTCAAGAACCGCTACAACGGCAAGATGGTGGACCCAGAGAGGATGTGGAATGTGCGCGCCAAATATATATGGCGTATTTCGGATTCTGTTACTTTGCAGAATGTGCTTGCGGCTTCGTCGCTTCATCAAGGCGGGTATGCCTACGAAAGCGTGGAGTCGGGACAAATAGCTTTCAACGATACTTGCTTTTACCGTCGATTCCTTCTCAGCGATGGATTGACTCTGAAATGGAATTCCGAGAAATTCACGCTTTCTTCGATCTCGTCGTTCCAGTATATCGATGACAATATGACGCTCGATCAGGACTTCCTTCCCCTTGATTATTTTACGTTGACACAGAAGAAGAAGGAGCCGGCTTTCACGCAAGACGTAGTAGTGCGCTCAAAGCCGGCAGACTCTAAGTATTCGTGGTTGGCAGGAGCTTTCGGGTTTTACAAGCAATTGCACATGCTTGCACCGGTAACGTTTCATGATTACGGCATTGCCGAGCTGATAGAGCAGCACCGCAACGAGGGGAATCCGTCCCATCCCATAAGCTGGGATTCGCGGAGTTTTCCGCTTAACAGCGATTTCACGATTCCTGTTTTCGGTTTTGCGGTATATCATCAGTCTGACCTGCGTCTCGGCAGGTGGAGGCTGTCGGCGGGACTGCGTCTTGATTACGAACACGCCGCTATGGACTATCGCAGCTATTGCTCCACGGGGTATATGATTTATGGCAGGCAGCCTGACGGTTCTTTTGCGCCCGAGAGACATGTTGACATAGACATTGACGATTCGGGCAGGCTTTCGAAGGAATTTTTCAACTTCATTCCCAAGGTTACGGTTCTTTATGAGCTGCCGACTCCTGATTCCTCCAACGTATATATTAATGTGGCCAAGGGGTACAAGTCGGGCGGATTCAACACACAGATGTTTTCCGATGTGCTTCAGCAGCGCTTGATGGGCATAATGGGAATAGGAGCTTCTTATGACATTGACAAGATGGTGAGCTATAAGCCTGAGTATTCATGGAACTTTGAAATCGGTTCGCATCTCGGCTTTTTCAAAGGCAGGCTTGTCGCAGATGTGTCGGTGTTCTACATAGATTGCCGCGACCAGCAGCTGACGATGTTTCCGGACGGCACGACTACTGGGCGTATGATGACCAATGCAGGGAAGACCAGGTCGTTCGGACTGGAGGCGTCTGTTTCGGCCGCGCTTGCGGACAATCTTTCCATACGTGCCTCTTATGGATACGCCAATGCCAAGTTCAGAAAGTTTTTTGACGGGCATGAGGATTTTTCAGGACGCTATATACCTTATGCGCCTCAAAACACATTGTTCTTTCAGGCGGTCTACTCATTGCCGATTCGCCATAAAATCTTGCGCAGGATAGAGTTCGACGCCAATCTGCGTGGTACCGGAAAGATATACTGGAATGAATCCAACACGCTTCATCAAGGGTTTTATTGTCTTCCGGGCGCTTCTGTTGCTCTGGAGGCTGACAAATGGCAGATACGTGTTTTCGGCACAAACCTGTCGGATGCACGTTATCATACGTTCTATTTTCAGTCGATTGGCAACGAGTTCCTTCAACGAGGCAAGCCATGGCAGATAGGAGTCTCTGTTTCCGCGCATATATGAAGCCGATTAATAACAATAATGAATCAGCTTAAGTCGTTTAATTTTTAACAGCTACTATATATGAATATGAGAAAAATCATTTTTGCGGGGTGCGCCGCTGTGTCGCTTCTCCCGCTTGTTGGCTGCAACAGCAGCGACGATCCGGAATTGCTTGCGACTCACCTTTGCGATACATACAATCTGTTTACGCCTATTTTGGGGTCGAAAGCTTCATTTGCCACGCAGTCCAAGTACAGGTTTGACCTTAATGCAACTGCTATGACGGCAACTGCCGAGTGCCAAAACCTTACGTTCGACGGTGCTGTCCACACGTTAAGCATACCTATGGTCAAAATGAAGCTTTTGCGCTTTCCCGGAAATATGGACTATGCCGAGTTTAGTTCTGCAACTGGAATTCTTGACGGGACTGACGGTGCGGTAGGTGGCTTTCAATGTGTCTTTTCAGGACTGTTTTATCCTATACCGGAGCCTGTACGTATTCCTACTGTGAATGGCCAGACTGCCTATAGGCCGTTTGTGATTGCTCAATATAGGGTCGGTTCGATGTATGATGTGGCTACATTTCCTACAGACGCCACTTATAGGGGCATAACCTCGACCTCTTTCGAGTATAAAGGGCAGCAACAGACTTACAAGACCAAGGCCGGTTCTTATCGTGTTGTTATGAATCCCGGCACTTTGAAGGCTGATGTTGTGCTCTACAACGTCAAGTTTGCCGAGCAGTCTCCTGCGCTTGTGCTTGTGCTAAAGGATCTTGACGTTAAGTTTGAGAGAAACGCATATTCAATTTCAGGAATGAACGTCAATCCTCGTCAGGTGGAAGGCAACAACCTTACCGAGAATGACAGCTTCCCGTTCGAATCGTTCAAATTGAGTACCACTACGGCAGATTTGGCCACAATCAGCATTGAATACACTGTGCGCAACAAAGCTATGGAGGAGGGAATCGGAAATGGCGTTAAAGTCTATTATAAAGGTTCCTTTGCAGGTTCTTACGTGAACAATCCGGATGATCCGTTCAATCCCGACACTCCTGTGGAGTAGAGAATGACCTTACTGTTCAGTCCATATTGAACAGGATTTACGGTATTGATGTGCCGAATCATGATTTCTGTGATTCGGCACATTTTAATTATGGATGTAAGCTTGTCGGTTGATGGATTTTGTGCGCAATATTCTTTTCTTGCAGCGTGTGTTTGGCATATTGCCATCCCTAAGGCTTGTGTTAAATGACTTTCGCTTTCATTTTTAAAGCAGGAAGGTTTTGTTTAATTAAGAAAAATTAGTACCTTTGCACAAAATATTGCTTCGCCCCTCCTCGCTAAGCAAGATTGAAGAGAACTAACCAACTAATACTAAAACGATTATATGAACCTCTTGATGGAGATTGGCAACGGCCCGTTGGCTATTACCGCGACTATTACCGGTATTGGCCTCGTCTTTGCTGCGCTTCTTATTGCAAAGCTCATCTCTCCGAAATCGTATTCTGTCAAAAAGTCAGAGCCATACGAATGTGGTATCCCTACACGTGGCGAATCTATGATTCAGTTCAAGACGGGTTATTACATCTTTGCTATCCTCTTCCTCATTTTTGACGTGGAGACTGTGTTCCTTTACCCTTGGGCGGTGATTGCCCGCTCGCTCGGTGTGCAGTCTCTTCTCTGCATCGGAATCTTCTTATTCATTCTTGTTTTGGGCCTTGCTTATGCTTGGCGGAAAGGAGCCCTCAAATGGACGTGAAAATTAAAAGCATGAAGCGTGAGGACTTCAAGGACAACGAATACATCGATAAGCTTGTCGAAGAACTCAACGCCACCGGCGCGAATGTAGTGGTCGGTAAGTTGGATCAGCTCATCAACTGGGGCCGTGCAAATTCTCTGTGGCCTCTGTGTTTCGGTACGAGCTGCTGTGCCATCGAGTTTATGTGCCTCGGTGCCGCTCGTTACGATATGGCTCGCTTCGGTTTTGAGGTGGCTCGGAATTCGCCTCGTCAGGCAGACTACATAATGGTGCAGGGAACCATCGTGCATCGTATGGCTCCTGTTCTTAGAAGGCTCTATGAACAGCTTGCTGAGCCGAAATACGTTATAGCCGCAGGTGGATGTGCCGTTTCGGGAGGGCCTTTCAAGAATTCGTATTGCGTGCTTCCCGGGGTGGACAAGATTCTTCCGGTGGATGTCTACATTCCCGGATGTCCTCCGCGTCCGGAGGCTATGTTCTACGGTTTGATGCAGCTCCAGCGCAAAATCAAGGTGCAGCGCTTTTTCGGAGGAGCCAACCGTAAGGAAAAGATTCAGGAGTTTTTCGCCCAGCATCCAGAAGAGAAAGACAAATATTAAGACTATCCCGAATGTCCGGTTTGCATAGGCAATTCATTTCGTAGTTGCCGGTGAATGCTGCGGGACATACATCTTCACCATAAACTCGATTTCAAAATATGAGCGATATAAAAGAAAGAATCAGCAAGATTTGTCCCAGTGCCGTTTTTGAGGACGGGGAGATTCTTTTCGTAGAGGTGTCCGAGCCTGAGTGGTATGGTTTTGCCAAGGCTCTGAGAGACGACCTGAAGTTCGACCTGCTTTCTGCAGTGGTCGGTATGGATTGGAAAGACTCACTCGGGGTAGTGTATTATCTGACATCCACTTCCAGGAATTGGGAGATGATCGTGGTGAAGGTCGCTGTTGCCGACCGCGAGAATCCGATGATTCACTCAGTCTCGGATTTATGGCATGTGGCCAATTTCCAGGAAAGGGAAGTGTTTGACTTTTATGGAATCAAGTTCATAAACCATCCTGATATGCGTAGGTTCTTCCTGCGCAACGACTGGGTGGGCTATCCTCTTCGCAAGGATTATGATGCAAATCCTGAAATCAACCCTATACGTCTCACCGATGAAATCAATGAGGATGATTCGGTGTCTTATGTAGAGGACAAGGACGGCAAAGTCAAGGCGGTGAAGAAAAACGTCTTTGAGAAGGAGGACTATGTGGTCAATATCGGACCTCAGCATCCTTCCACTCACGGTGTGATGCGTTTCCGCGCTGCCGTAGACGGCGAGACTGTCAAGAAAGTGGATGTCGTTTCAGGATACATACACCGTGGAATTGAGAAGCTCTCTGAAGGTATGACATATCCTCAGATACTTCACTTTACTGATCGTATGGACTATATGTCGGCGCATCAGAACCGCCATTGTCTGTGTATGTGCATTGAAAAGGCACTCGGTCTTGAGGTTCCGCGCCGTGCGCAGGTAATCCGGGTTATGATGGATGAGCTGATGCGCATTTCGTCCCATCTGCTTTCGTTCGGATGTACGGCTATGGACCTTGGTGCCACCACGGCGTTCTTCTACGGATTCCGTGAGCGTGAGATGGTGCTTGACATTTTCGAGAAGACGTGCGGTGCCCGTATGTCTATGAACTATAATGTTATCGGAGGTGTAATCGCAGACCTGCATCCTGATTTCCAGAAAGACGTGAAAGCTCTTGTCGAAATTATGCCGTCTCGTCTGAAGGAATATCACAAGGTTTTCACAGGCAATGTAATAGCTCAGAATCGTATGCGCAATGTCGGTATGCTTTCTAAAGAGGATGCTGTCAATTATGCCATAACCGGCCCGTCCGGACGCGGTTCTAACTGGAGCTGCGATTGCCGCAAGAAGCATCCGTATTCCATATATGCGGAGCTTGACTTCAACGAGGTGCTAGAAGATGGGTGCGATTCTTTTGCCAGATATATGGTGCGTATGCGTGAAATCGAGGAGAGCTGCAAGATTCTTGCGCAGCTTGTCGATCAGATTCCTGATGGTCCGATTCGTGTTCAAGTGCCAAAGCTTATAAAGCTCCCCGAGGGTCGCTGGTATCAGCAGGTGGAGGCTTCGAGAGGCGTATTTGGAGTGTATATAGAGTCTGACGGTCAGAAGAATCCTTACCGTGTGCACTTCCAGAGCCCGTGTTTCAATCTTGTAGGCGTGATGGACTTGACCTGTCAAGGCTATATGATTGCCGACCTGATAACCATCGGTGCAGCTTTGGACTTCGTGATTCCTGATATAGACCGCTGATTCTCGCTTCACGTCATCTTTTTATAGAATTGTTTTTAACCACAATAAGATAGTAAAACCAACTCCGATGTTTGATTTCGGTATATGGACCTCTTGGTTCAACAATCTTTTGACCGGCTGTATGCCGGGCTGGGCCGCAACCCTCATTGAATGTGTGGTCATAGGTGTGCTGGTGCTTGCCACCTACGCTCTGTTGGCTCTTTTCTACATCCTTTACGAGCGTAAGCTTTGTGCATGGTTCCAATGCCGCCTTGGCCCTATGCGTGTCGGCAAATGGGGACTGCTGCAGGTTTTCGCGGATATGTTCAAGATTCTGATTAAAGAGCTTATCTCACTGAAAGGCACAGACAAGTTCCTTTTCAAACTGGCTCCGTATCTTGTGATTACCTCGTCTGTCGTCATGCTTGCCTGTCTTCCTTGGGGGCGTGGATTGCAGATAATCAATTACAACATAGGCATATTCTTTGTGCTTGCCGTGTCGTCTGTCGGAGTGCTCGGCATATTGCTTGCCGGTTGGTCTTCCAACAACAAGTATACTCTCATAGGTGCTATGCGAAGCGGTGCCCAGATGGTCAGCTATGAGCTTTCGTTGGGTTTGGCAATCATCACAATAGTGCTTTTTGCCGGAACTATGAACATCAACGAGCTCGTATATGCGCAGAACGACGGCTGGTTCATATTCAAAGGACACATACCGGCCATAATCGCTTTCTTGATTTACGTAATCGCTGCCACGGCAGAGACTAACCGTGGCCCCTTTGACCTTCCGGAGGCCGAGCATGAGCTTACGGCAGGCTACCATACGGAGTATTCTGGTATCCATTTCGGTTTCTTCTATCTTGCAGAGTATCTGAACCTTTTCATTGTATCGGGTATAGCGTCTCTTATGTTCCTCGGAGGTTGGATGCCTCTTCACATTCCTGGCTGGGACGGCTTTAATGAAGTTATGAACTGGATTCCGTCAATCGTATGGTTTCTCGGCAAGGCATTCTTCATTTCCTATGTGATAATATGGTTCAAATGGACCTTCCCCCGTGTGCGTATCGACCAGATGCTTGCATTTGAGTGGAAATACCTGATGCCTTTCTCTTTGGCAAATCTCGTGCTTATGGCAGTCTTCGTGGCTCTCGGATGGCACTTCTGATCTCCTCTACAAGTCTATATAATTAGAATATTAACAGCAAAACAATTAGTATACAATATGAGCGCCAATTTTGGAACAGTGACTCAAGTTATCGGCCCGGTGATCGACGTTTCGTTTGAAGGCGGCAAAGAGGCCATACCTCCCATTTATACAGCTCTCAGCGTTGAGCGCGATAACGGTGAGACTTTGATTCTTGAAGTAGAGCAGCACATAGGGGAAGATACCGTAAGGTGCGTTGCTATGGAAAGCACGGACGGTCTTCGCCGAGGTGTCAAGGTGCAGAATCTTGGCCATCCGATTTCTGTTCCTACAGGCGGTCAGGTGAAAGGACGTCTGCTCAACGTAATAGGCGATGCTATTGACCATCTGCCGGAGCTTGACCGCGAGAATCTCAGAAGCATTCATCAGCCTGCTCCGGTATTCGATGACCTTGCAATTTCTACGGAAATACTCTTCACTGGAATCAAGGTGATCGATCTTCTTGAGCCTTATTCCAAAGGCGGAAAAATCGGTTTGTTCGGTGGTGCCGGTGTGGGCAAGACCGTGCTTATCCAGGAGCTCATTAACAATATTGCAAAGGGACATAACGGCTTTTCCGTGTTCACCGGCGTAGGTGAACGTACGCGTGAGGGTAACGACCTTCTCCGAGAAATGATTGAAAGCGGAATTATCCGGTATGGAGAGAAGTTCCAGGAAGGGATGGAAAAAGGCGAGTGGAATCTGAAGGATGTCGATATGAATGAAGTCGGCAAGTCTCAGTGTACTCTTGTTTTCGGTCAGATGAACGAGCCGCCGGGTGCTCGTCTGCGCGTAGCTCTTTCCGGTCTGACAGTTGCTGAGCAGTTCCGCGACAGCGAAGGTGGCGGTAAGGAAGTTCTCCTCTTCATCGACAATATCTTCCGCTTTACGCAGGCAGGTTCGGAGGTTTCGGCTCTTCTCGGCCGTATGCCTTCTGCTGTGGGTTATCAGCCTACGCTTTCTTCGGAGATGGGTATTCTTCAGGAACGAATCACTTCAACGAAACAAGGAAGCATCACTTCGGTGCAGGCCATATATGTGCCTGCTGACGACTTGACTGACCCGGCTCCGGCCACAACTTTCAGCTTCTTGGATGCAACCACCGTGCTTAGCCGTAAGATTGCTGAGCTTGGTATTTATCCTGCAGTGGATCCGCTTGAGTCAACGTCGCGTATCCTTGACCCGAACATCATCGGCGAGGAGCATTACAATGTGGCTCAGCAGGTGAAGCAGCTTCTTCAGAAGTACAATGAGCTTCAGGATATCATTGCGATTTTGGGCGTGGATGAGTTGAGCGATGCGGACAAGCTCGTAGTGGCGCGTGCACGTAGAGCGCAAAGGTATCTGTCGCAGCCGTTCTTTGTAGCTGAACAGTTCACTGGACTTCCGGGTGTCATGGTTCCGCTTGCAGAGACAATCAGAGGCTTCAAGATGATTCTCAGCGGCGAGATGGATGAGTATCCCGAGCAGGCGTTCCTCAACGTCGGTACTATTGACGAGGCAATAGCCAAAGGCAAGAAAATGCTTGAGGAAGTCAAGTAAGACAGTAATCGTATACATTAGGCTCTTAAAAAGACGCATAGACATAAAATCATTTCTTAGACAATATGACACTTGAAATTATTTCGGCCCATGAGGTAATGTTTAAAGGAGAGGCGGATTCGGTAACTCTTCCGGGGGAACTCGGCCAGTTCACGGTTCTCAGAAACCATGCTCCGATTATCTCGGTGCTTGTGGAAGGGAAAGTGTCTTATCGCACTTCCGACGGGTCGGAGAAGGATTTGTCGATAAAAGGGGGAATTGCGGATGTCGAGAACAGCGTGGTTTCCGTGTGTATCTATTGAATCCTCCCTGATGGCTTATTCTAAGCGAATGTTTTATTTTGCGTCAGTATAAGGGTAGTATAAAATAATCTTTTGCCGCCAAGGGCTTTGTCTGACGGAGGCGAGACTCTTTAAAAAATCGATGACTAAGAAATTTTATCACATAATTGCAGTGATTCTGGCTGTTGTCTTGGCTTTTCCTGCGAGTGTTTTCGCGTCAGGCGGCGCGTCGCACGGACACGACGAGGAAGGACTCGATGTTAAGACCATCATATTCGAGCATCTTGGCGATGGCTACGGATGGGAAGTGCCGTTCAATCATGCTTATCGCATTCCTCTTCCGGTCATTGTGAAAGCCGAGGACGGCCAGTGGTTCTGTTTTTCTTCCGGCAGTCTGACGGAAGTCATCGTTACCGAGGATGAGGCTTCCGGAAAAAAGGAGAAGCATCTTGTCCCTGTCGTCAGGAAGATTGAGCGCGACGGGAAGACTTATGAATTTGTAATCGCCAAAGTCAGTGAACACAAGGACAAGGTCGTTCAGATTTTTCCGCTCAGCGCGCAGGAGGAAGCTGCTGTGAAGACGAAAGCGGACAGCATTGCCGTTGCGTCTCATATTGATGCTTCCAAGGCGGTGGTTCCCGGTTACGTGAACTTTGATGGCAGTTATTATAGGGAGTATCGCACATTTGACATTTCCATAACAAAGAATGTTCTCGCCCTTTTTATTTGCGCAGTGCTCGTTACGCTTATGGTAATGAGTGTGGTTAGGCATTATGCAAAGAAAGGTATGCGTGCACCCCGTAAAGGTATGGGCTTTATGGAGATGCTTATCGATTTCGTTTATACCGGCGTGATAAAAAATACGCTTGGCGAAAAGAACGGACGTAAGTTCGCCCCCTATCTTCTGACATGCTTCTTCTTTATTCTGGTGATGAACCTCGTAGGATTGATTGTGATTTTCCCTGGCGGTGCCAATCTGACCGGTAACATCGCAATCACTATGGTATTGGCGTTGCTGACGTTCATAGTGACGAATGTGCTTGGCAAGAAGCATTATTGGAAAGAGATTTTTTGGCCGGATGTGCCTCTTTTCCTTAAATTTCCTCTCCCTATCATGCAGGTGATTGAGATTTTCGGTATCTTCACCAAGCCTGCGGCTCTCTGTGTACGTCTTTTTGCGAATATGATGGGCGGCCATATGATAGTCATAACTCTTGTGTTGCTGATATTCATTTTTGCGGCGTTCGGTGCTGCAGCAACAGGGGGATCCTTGGTGGTTTCGATTGCATTTACGATGTTTATGCTTGCTCTCGATGTGCTGGTGAGCTTCATACAGGCGTATGTGTTCACTATGCTCTCCACGATGTTCATATCTATGGCTCAGGAAGAGGAGCATGAGCATAAGGACAATGTAGAGGCTTTGGTGCCGGATGCAGTGGAAGCTTGATTTAAGAAATAAAAAAAACAAAAATAAACAACTAAAAAAACTTCAGAACTATGTTATCAATGATTTTAGCAGCAGTGGCCCCGGTGGTGGCTCTTGGCGCAGCTCTTGGCGCAGGTATCGCAGCAATCGCAGCAGGTATCGGTATCGGCAGAATCGGTTCCTCTGCAATGGAGGCAATTGCCCGTCAGCCAGAGGCGGCCGGCGATATACGTTCCAGCATGATCGTAATCGCGGCGCTCGTCGAAGGTGTGGCTCTTTTCGCCGTGATCGTAGCAGCACTGGCATTGTTCCTCTAATCGTTCGGTTTCCGGATAAATCTATATAGAATGGAATTATTCACGCCTGATTTTGGTTTGGTATTTTGGATGTTTGTGGCATTCCTCATCCTTTTTCTCGCATTGGCGAAATGGGGATGGCCGGCAATCATTAAAAATATGGACGAGCGGGCCGACACTATCGACAAGGGCGTGGAATACGCACGTGAAGCCAAGGAGCAGCTTGACAACGCTCGCTCCGAGGCTCAAAAATTTGTCGCAGAAGCCCAGAGGCAGCAAGCCGAAATGTTGCGTGATGCGGCTAAAATGAAGTCACAGATCATCGAGGATGCCCGCAGAGAGGCTTCCGAAGAGGCAAAGAAAGTGATGGATGCCGCTAAATTGTCGATTGAACAGTCACGCAAGGAAGCAGAGCTGCAATTCAGAAATGAAGTAAGCAAGTTTTCGATCGATATTGCTGAGAAGATGGTGCGTCGCCAGATGCAGTCGGACAAGGCACAGAGCGAACTTGTAAATAAATTGTTGGACGAAATAGAGAAGAACTAATCGATGAACGACGGTCTCATTCCCCAAAGATATGCTCGTGCGCTCTATAAATTCGCGCTCGAACGGAACAATGCGACAGCTGTGTATGAAGAGATGAAGCAGGTTGCCGATTCTTTCGAGTCTGCCCCGGCTCTTCAGAGAGTGATGACAAATCCTTTTGTTGACAGGGAACGAAAGGAGAAGCTTCTCGTTTCCGCTGCCGGGGACAAGGTGGAAGATGACTATCGGAGATTCGTGAAGCTTGTCCTCGACCACAACCGAGAGGCGTATGCTTATTGTATGGCTCTTGACTACCGCCGTATTTACCGTGATGTAAAACATATTGCCCAGGTGGTCATAACCACTGCGGCTGAGCTTCCAGAGGAAGAAATGGCGAAAATCAAGGGTGTGGTCTCGGATGCCTTCAAAGGCTATACGTTGGAATTTTCATCCAGAATCAACCCGGATTTGATCGGCGGGTTTATCGTGGACGTAAATTCTACGAGGATGGATGCCTCGATCAGCAATGAACTGGAACAATTACGTCAAAAACTATTAAGTAGCAATTAAAGATGCTTAACCCAAGCGAAATATCTGATATATTAAAACAGCAACTCGAGGACATCAACTCGCAGGTAAAGTTTGAAGAGGTGGGAACCGTCCTCGAAGTGGGTGACGGTGTGGCACACGTCTACGGACTTGAGAATGTGCGAGCCAACGAGTTGGTGGAGTTTGAAAACGGCGTCAAGGGCGTCGCGCTCAATCTTGAGGAGAGCAATGTGGGTGTTGTGCTTCTCAACAACGTAAATGAAGTGTCTGAAAACATGTCGGTGCGTCGCACGGGTGAAATCGCGTCTATCCCTGTCGGGGAAGGATTGCTTGGACGTGTTATCAACATCCTTGGTGAACCTATTGACGGCAACGGCCCCATAGACGGAGACCTTATCCGTCTCCCTCTTGAGCGTAAGGCTCCTGGTGTGATTTTCCGTCAGCCTGTGAACCAGCCGCTCCAGACCGGCATCAAAGCCATCGACTCGATGATTCCCATCGGTCGTGGCCAGCGTGAGCTGATTATCGGCGACCGTCAGATCGGTAAGACTGCAATCGCCATAGACACAATCATAAACCAGCGTCAGAATTACCTCGACGGCAAGCCTGTATATTGCATATACGTGGCTATTGGCCAAAAGGCTTCTTCGGTGGCTGCGACTGTGCAGACCTTGAAGAAGTTCGGCGCGTTGGATTATACTGTGGTCGTGGCTGCAACCGCAGCTGACTCCGCGTCAATGCGTTATTACGCTCCGTTTGCCGGAGTAGCGATTGGTGAGTATTTCCGCGATACTGGCCGCGATGCTCTCATTGTATATGATGATCTTTCTAAGCAGGCCGTTGCGTATCGTGAGATTTCGCTTATATTGAAGCGTCCTTCAGGTCGTGAGGCATATCCTGGTGATATCTTCTATCTGCATTCACGTCTTCTCGAACGTGCAGCCAAGATTATCGACAATCAGGAGGTGGCATCCACGATGAATGACCTTCCCGAGGCTTTGAAGCCTATGGTAAAAGGCGGAGGTTCGCTGACAGCGCTCCCGATTATCGAGACCCAGGCTGGCGACGTATCTGCTTATATCCCTACCAACGTGATTTCAATCACGGACGGTCAGATATTCCTCGAGACGGCCCTTTTCAACCAAGGCATTCGTCCGGCGGTCAATGTGGGCATATCCGTGTCTCGCGTAGGCGGCAACGCTCAGATCAAGCCTATGAAAAAGGTTGCCGGCACATTGAAGATTGCTCAGGCGCAGTTCCGTGAGCTTGAATCGTTCACAAAGTTCGGCGGAGACATCGACCCCGTTACCGCAAAGGTCATTGACCGTGGCCGCAAAAACCAGCAGCTCCTTATTCAGCCTCAGTATACGCCTTGGGCGGTGGCAGAGCAAGTGGCCGTGATATATTGCGGTGTGAACGGTCTTCTTGAGAGCGTGCCTGTTGACAAGGTGGATGAATTCGAGGAGTTGTTCATTCAATTGATTAAAGGCAAGTATCAGAAGGAAGTGCTTGACGAGATTTCAGCAGGCAGGCTGACCGACAAGGTAACTGATTTGATTACGCAATGCGCTAAAGAGATTTCTGGCAAGTATACCGCCTGAAGGCTCTGAAAGAAGAGCAGAAAGCGATTCCCATGAGGATAACAGAATAACTAAAACTAAATGTCGACACTCAGAGAATTAAAAACCAGAATCGGGTCGGTTTCCTCCTCGGAGAAGATAACCGGAGCGATGAAGATGATTTCGTCGGCCAAGGTCCATAAGAACGAGCAGGCGTTGCGGCGTCTGCTCCCGTTCAAGGATCAGATACGGTCGATAATGGGGCATCTTCTGTCGGCCGATGCGAGCTATTCGTCTCCGCTTATTGAACCGCGAGACGTGCAGAAAGTCGGGATAGTCGTCTACGGAAGTGACGACGGTCTCTGCGGAGCTTATAATATGAACATATTCAAGCATCTTCTCCGCAGAATCAACGATGTCCGTGAAAAGTACGGTTCTGAAGTTGAAATCATACTTTTCCCGGTGGGCCGCAAGATACGCAACGCAGCGGAGAAGCTCGATATGGCAGGTGTCAAATCAGTCAGTCTCGAAGGGGTGGACTCGAAAATGGAAGGAGAAAAGGTGAATAAATTCACGTTGTCTCTTCAAAGTTCTTTCCTTAATAATGAGCTGGATTTGATTGAGGTGGTTTTTATGAGCTTCAAGTCGATGAGCCGTCAAGTGTTGACTGTAGAGCAGTTGTTCCCCGTCGAGGAGTCTGCCATCAGTGGCGAAGAAGGAAAGGCCGATGGCAGGGACGAGAACCGTCTGTATATATTTGAGCCGGATCCCAACCGCATCTTCAACGAGGTCTTGCCGATGTTCGTGCTTTCGACAATGCAGGAGATCACCATCGAGAACAGGGCTTCGGAGCAGGCCGCTCGAGTGATGGCAATGCAAAGTGCCAATGACAATGCCAAGAAGCTTCTTGACGAGTTGCGGCTTGAATACAACAAACTTCGTCAGCAAAGCATCACCACCGAACTTCTCGACATTCTCGGAGGCCAGGTGGAAAGATAAATATTACCACACCGAGCTTGGCATAGCTTAATCATGCCTAATTAAGACAAACAACTTTTACATCATTAGGAATGAGCAGTATAAAGGAATATTTTTCATCTGTCGGAAAAGGCATCAAAAGCCTTGTCCAAGGTATGGAAGTGACAGGGAAGGAACTTGTAACTCCAAAGATTACGGAACAATATCCTGAAAACCGTGCGACGTTGGAGATTCCTGAAAGGTTCCGTGCCGAACTGACATTGAAGTATGACGCAGCAGGTCGTCATAAATGTATAGCATGCGGCATCTGCCAGATGAATTGCCCGAACGGCACTATCAAATTGACTACAAAGATGGTTGATTTGCCGGACGGAAAAAAGAAGCGCAAGCTCGACAAGTATATGTACGATCTTGGCAGTTGCACGTTTTGCATGCTTTGTGTCACGACGTGTCCCCAAGACGCGCTTGAGTTCTCGAACGACTTCGAACAGGCGACGTTCACGCGTGATGCGCTTGTCAAGCAGCTCAACTATCGTCCAGAAGTGGAAGATCCCGCTCCGGCACCGAAACCATCGGATGCTGACAAGGGAGGGGAGACTGCCAAAAATTAATGTAGCTAATCACAAATCACAATGGATTCTGTAGGAAATATAATTCTTTATTTCGTAGTTGCGATTTGCATGGTGGTTTTTTCCTTCATGGCAGTCACATCTCGAAAAATCTTGCGCGCGGCCACTTATCTGCTGTTCGTGCTCATTTCGACTGCGGTCTTCTACTTCCAGTTGGGCTATCAGTTCCTTGGGGCGGTTCAGATTGCGGTGTATGCAGGCGGCATTATGGTGCTGTTCGTGTTTTCGATTCTGCTCACGCATAAGCCTGACGATACGAGCGGTCAGATTGAGAGCCATCGTCGGATAGCGGGTGTTTGCGCATCCGTGCTTGGCGGTGCAGCCCTGTTGTTCGCTCTCTTTACGATGCCGGTGGCGGCCAGCGGATGTTCGCTTGCGGAAGTGCTTGCAGCCGGCCCCGACATCACAATGAAGGAAATCGGCCACACGCTTTTGGGTACGGATAAGTTCCGCTATCTGCTTCCGTTTGAGGCCGTGAGTGTATTATTGTTGGCATGTATAATCGGAGGCGTGGTAGTCGCACGTAAAAGATGATGTATAGCATGGACTTAGGTATATTATGGTATTTGGTGCCGAGCGTGCTTATGTTCGCGTGCGGCGTTTACGGGTTTGTCACCCGCAAGAATCTGATTGCGATACTGGTGTCGCTTGAGCTGATGCTTAATGCCGCTGATCTGAACTTCGTGGCGTTTAACCGTTATCTGTTTCCCGGTCAGATGGAAGGTATGGTATTCACGCTTTTTGCTATAGCGATTGCCGCAGCTGAGACAGCGATAGCGATAGCTATCATAATCAATGTCTACCGTGCAGTCGGCAATACGGACATCAACGAAATCTCAAAAATGAAATTCTAAGATATGGACATTACACTTCCGATTTTGATTTTGGCGATTCCCATTTCGATGTTCCTTATCTTAGGAATCGGAGGGGTGAAGATGAGCCGCAAGATGGCCGGAGTGCTTGGCATTCTGGGCATGGGCACGACTATGGCGCTTGCCTATACGGTCGCATTCACTTATTTCTTCAGTGGCGACTCTGCATTCATCGTTGACGGCATACGCCAACAGCTTCAGGTTTTCGATGTTACTTGGCTTGCATTCACTGAGAAGCTTGTAGTGAGCATCGGTTTCCTGCTTGATCCGATTTCAGCCATGATGCTTGTCGTTATTACGACAATATCGTTTATGGTGCATCTTTATAGCTGGGGATATATGGAGCACGAGCCTGGATTCCAGCGTTATTATGCGTTCCTGTCTCTTTTCAGTTTCTCGATGCTCGGGCTTGTCGTGGCTACCAACATTTTCCAGATGTATATTTTCTGGGAGCTTGTGGGTGTCAGCTCCTACCTTCTCATCGGCTTCTTCTATAAGTTGCCTTCGGCTGTCTCAGCGTCGAAGAAGGCATTTATAGTTACGCGTTTTGCCGACCTCGGTTTCCTTATCGGTATACTCGTTCTCTCTTTCTATACCAATACCTTCAATTTCGCCGCTTTGACGAGCGATCCGGCATCGGCTCTCGCTTCTACCGGTGGAGCCACGTTTATGGGTGCCTCAGTTCTGACTTGGGCTTTGGTTCTCATTTATGTCGGTGGTATGGGTAAGTCCGCGATGATGCCGCTTCACATTTGGCTCCCCGACGCAATGGAAGGCCCGACTCCGGTGTCGGCTCTTATCCATGCTGCTACGATGGTCGTGGCAGGCGTTTATCTTGTGGCGAGAATGTTCCCTCTCTATCTTGTTGAGGAATCGGCACTGACGTTCATAACGTGTGTCGGTGCAATAACCGCGTTCTATGCCGCTGTGGTTGCATGCTGCCAGATAGACATAAAACGCATCCTTGCGTTCTCCACCATATCGCAGATTGCATTTATGATGGTTGCGCTCGGAGTCGCACGTCCGGATCTTCATGACGCTATGGGCTATATGTCGTCTATGTTCCATCTCTTTACGCACGCTATGTTCAAGGCTCTACTGTTCCTCGGTGCAGGTGCCCTGATTCACGCGGTGCATTCAAACAATTATACGGAAATGGGCGGTCTGCGCAAGTATATGCCCATCACTCACTGGACATTCCTTATAGGTTGTCTTGCGATTGCCGGTATCTGGCCGTTCGCTGGCTTCTTCTCGAAAGACGAGATGCTTGCTGCAATGTTTGCGAACAACTGGATTTGGGGTGCTTGGATGACTATGGTTGCAGGTCTTACTGCATTCTATATGTTCCGTATGTATTTTATGGTTTTCTGGTGGGAAGAGAATCCGCACTACAAAGAACACAAGCCGCACGACGCTCCTTGGCAGATGTCTCTTCCTTTGATCGTTCTTGCGGCAGTTAGCTGCGTGGCAGGTTTCATTCCTTTCGGAGAACTTGTAACTTGGAACGGTGCTCCTTACCACATCCACATTGATCCTGTGGTGGCTACAACAAGCCTCGTCGTGGCCGTTTGCGCAATAGGACTTGCCGCATGGCTCTATATGAAGAAGAACAGCAAGCCGGCTGCGATGAAGAATGCAATGCCGACCCTTTGGAAAGCAGCGAACCGCAGGTTCTATTGGGATGAAATCTATATGTTCATCACTCACAAGATTATCTTCAACATAATCTGCAAGAGCATCGCATGGTTTGACCGCCATATCATCGATGCCACGATGGACGGATTTGCCAAAGTTACCCAAAGGACTTCGGTCGCAATCAAAGGAATGCAGAGCGGAAGCATTCAGGCTTACGTGCTGTGGTATTTCTTCGGAGCGGTGCTCTTGGCTCTTGTAACATGGATTTGTCTCCTCTAACATTCATACTTCTTAATTGCAGAAAAACTCGTAGATTATGTTTGGAAATATCTTAATCTGGTTTGTAATAATCCCCATCATCATGATGGCGGGATTGGGCATCTGCCGCAATAGCAGTATGAATGCCATCCGCACCGTGATGACGGTGTGTTCGACCGCATTGCTTGGCCTTGCCGTGTGGCTGTGTGTGTGGTTCCTTGACCTTCGCGCTGCCGGCGATACGGCGGAGATGCTCTTCACGGGGAGCTGGATGTGGTATGAGCCGTTGAACATTCAGCTTGCGATCGGTGTAGACGGAATTTCCGTCCTTATGATTATGCTTTCGGCGATAATCGTTTTTGCCGGAGTGTTTGCGTCATGGAAAATCAATCCGCTTCCCAAGAATTTCTTCCTTTGGTTTGCGCTTCTTTCGACCGGTGTGTTCGGTTTCTTCATCTCAATCGACATCTTCACGATGTTCATGTTCTATGAGGTGGCTCTTATTCCTATGTACCTTCTTATCGGTGTTTGGGGTACGGGCAAGAAAGAATACTCCGCGATGAAGCTTACGTTGATGCTTATGGGCGGTTCGGCGTTCCTTATGCTTGGTCTGCTTGGAATCTATTGGCATTCCGGACCTGAAGGCCAGCTTACATGGAACATTCTTGAAATAGCCCATAATGGACATATCGATCCAAGTTGGCAGCGTCTCCTCTTCTGCTTGACTTTTGTAGGTTTCGGTGTGCTTGGTGCTATGTTCCCGTTCCACACTTGGAGTCCTGACGGTCATGCTTCCGCTCCTACGGCAGTTTCTATGCTTCATGCCGGCGTTCTGATGAAGCTCGGTGGTTACGGATGTTTCCGCATAGCAATCTATCTTCTTCCTCAGGCGGCAAATGAACTTGCGTGGATATTCATCATACTGACCGGTATCAGCGTTGTTTACGGTGCATTCTCGGCTTGCGTGCAGACCGACCTCAAGTATATCAATGCATATTCGTCGGTTTCCCACTGTGGAATGGTGCTTTTCGCGATATTGATGCTGACACAGACCGCAATGACGGGTGCAATACTTCAGATGCTTTCCCATGGTCTTATGACGGCTCTTTTCTTCGCCCTGATTGGTATGATTTACGGCCGGACGCACACTCGCGACATTCGCCAGATGGGAGGTTTGATGAAGATAATGCCTTATCTCGGTGTCTGCTATATGATTGCTGGTTTCGCTTCGCTTGGTCTTCCCGGTCTTTCGGGCTTCGTTGCGGAGATGACGATTTTCGTCGGCTCGTTCGAGCATACGGATATGTTCCATCGCAGCTTTGTGATAGCCGGTACATGTTCCATCGTGATCACTGCAGTCTATATTCTCCGCGTGGTGGGCAAGCTCCTTCTCGGCCCTGTGCAGGATGAACACCATCTTCAGCTTACCGACGCGACATGGTTTGAGCGTTTTTCCACAGTTACGCTTATTGTGGCCATTGCTGGAATAGGTTGCTTCCCCAACTGGATCAACGAGACCATACAGCATAGCTTTGTGCCTATCATCAATACGTTGACTCAGGCCGCTATCTAAATAAATGTATTGATTTAAACTACGGAAAAGAAAAATGGATTACTCACAGTTTTCAGCTATGATTCCTGAGTTGATAGTGCTCGGAATCTTCATACTCGTCTTCCTGTTCGATACATTTGCATCGGAAAGCGCGCGCAAGACTGACGGAATGCTTACCACGGTCTTGTTCGGACTCGGCACAGTGGCTATCTGCTTCACCGGCTGTCTGCCTCAGGAATGTTTCGGAGGTATGTATGTATGCAATTCTGTATCTTTCGCTTTGAAATGCATCCTCAATATAGGTGTGTTCATAGTGCTTGTGCAGTCGCTTCAATGGACTGACAGCGAGGATATGAAAATGCGCAGAGGAGAATTCTACGAGCTTCTCCTTGCCACGCTCTTCGGAATGTACCTGATGATTTCGGCCCGCCATTTCCTGTTGTTCGTAATAGGTCTTGAGACCGCTTCGCTTCCTCTTGCAGCTTTGATAGCGTTCAACAAGAAGCACTATGAGAGCAATGAGGCTGCCGCAAAATACATTATGACTGCAGTGTTCTCCTCTGCGGTTCTGATGATGGGTCTCTCTTTCGTTTACGGCCTTTCAGGCGGTTCGCTTTATTACAATGATGTCGCTGCAGCAGTGGCCAATGGCGAAATGAGCGGAATGCTCATCGTGGCTTTGGCATTCGTGCTTGCCGGAATCGGTTTCAAGCTTTCGCTTGTGCCTTTCCATCTTTGGACAGCCGATGTCTATCAGGGCGCTCCCACTTCGGTTACGAGCTATCTTTCAGTCATCTCCAAAGGTTCTGCCGCTTTTGCGTTTTTCGTGATTTTTGTGCAGGCTTTCGGGGCGGTTTATCCTGAGGCTTGGGAATGGATGCTTTACGGTATCATAATATTGACAATCACCGTCGGCAACCTTTTCGCTATCCGGCAGAAGAATATGAAACGGTTTATGGCTTTCTCATCCGTCAGCCAGGCCGGTTACATAATGCTCGGTGTGATAGCTGCGAATGCAATCGGTATGACTTCGATGCTTTTCTACATCCTTGTCTACATATTCAGCAATCTTGGTGCTTTTGGAGTGATTCAGGCCATTGAGAACAAGAGCGGCAAGCTCAATATGGACGACTACAAAGGTCTCCACAAGAGCAATCCTTGGCTGGCTTTTGCAATGACATTGGCTATGTTCTCGCTCGCAGGTATTCCTCCCTTTGCTGGATTCTTCTCGAAGATTCTGATATTCACATCCGTTACCGCAAGCAATTCGATGGCTCTTTATATGCTGGTATTGATAGCGTTAATCAACACTATCATCTCTCTCTATTACTACCTGCTTGTTGTAAAGGCAATGTGGATTGCTCCGGAAGACCCTGTAGTGCCTGCATTCCGCAGTGCCTGCAGTGAGAGGTTCGGTATGTGGATATGCGTTGCAGGCATCGTCTTTATCGGACTTGTAAGCCCGATTTACGGTTGGCTCAGTGAAATGAGCAATCTTGATGCCTCGCAGCTCTTCGCTTGGCTTGGATAAATGTAAGCAGTGTAAATTCCCAAAATAGAAATCAATTGAGACGCGGCCTTCAAAAGAGGCCGCGTTTTTTGCGTTTGTCTGTCTTGAGATGGTTTATATGCCGTTTTTGAGTTACGACCTCAAAATGGAATGAGTGAATATGAAAACCGCCGTCTCTGTTTTTACAGGGACGGCGGCCTTTTGTTTCTGCGTACAATAATACGTTGTCAAAAATTCAGCGGCTAAATAATTCGGGTTGAAATCCCGCCGTTTTTGTCTTTACGTCAATTTCAGGGTAAGGTCGTCAGCAGGATGGCTTGTCAAGAGCAGGGTTCAGTTTGCCCCATTCGGCAATAGGAGGCATTATTCCGAGATAAATCACCTCGTCGCGAAGTTTGCACAGGTGCTTGTAGCTTTCTTCGAGTTCCTTCTCTTCCTGGGGTGTGCCCTTGACAGGAATGCAAATCGTGCCGTCTTTCCCGACTTCCGTCTCCATCGCCATCATAATATGAGAGAAGCGAGTGTTGTTGACGTATGTTCCTACAGGCCATTTGAAAGGTTCGCCGCCCATAGCTGCTGCTATCATTCGTATAGAAAGGTATGCCGGGCTTTGGAAAGAAGAGCGTCCCCGCAGGTCGATAATGTTTTTCCCTCCTTGGATGACACGGAGTTTGATTTCTTCCCAGTCCTTTTCGGGAAGACGTTCGGTGCCTATGATTTCGGTGAGTGGTTTCCCGTCGATTTCTGTTGTGGATGCGAACACAGCCATCTGTTCACCGTGGCCTCCGTATGTGCGTGAATTGATCACTTCGTCGGGAGAAATGCCGAAATACCGTGAAAGTTCTGAACGAAGCCGTGTGCTGTCCAGCGCCGCAAGCGTTGACACCTGAGACGGCTTAAGTCCTGAATATAGAAGCGTGATCAGTCCGGTGATGTCGGCCGGATTGAAGACAACGACTACATGTTTCACGTCCGGACAGTACTTGCGGACGTTTTTCCCGAATTCTTCCGCTATCTGGGCATTTCCTTTGAGAAGGTCTTCACGTGTCATGCCGGCCTTGCGTGGAGCTCCACCTGAGCTTACGATGTATTTTGCTCCGGTGAAGGCAGTCTCGATGTCGTTGGTGAACGTAAGGTTGACTCCTTCAAAAGCACAATGCATAAGTTCTTCATACACACCTTCAAGACCTTTTGCATATGGGTCGTAGATGCAGATGTTTGGAGTGAGATGCATCATCATGGCAGTCTGAGCCATGTTTGAGCCTATCATTCCGGCTGCGCCGGAGATGAGAAGCTTGTCGTTTGTTAGAAATTTCATTTTGAATGTGTTTTTATAGTCCCTTGATACAGGGGATTAAGAGTGTATTTTGATTTTACAGGGCTTTGCGATCCTTTTGGCGGGGCGCATAATATGCTATGCAACGGATGAAGGGTCGGGAATGACGTGAAAATGCACTAAGATGTCTTTGGAGTGAGCATTTATGATGTCCTTTTAAGCGTCTTCGCGCCTTTGTTTCTGGAGTTCGGTATGCTACACTCCAGAGACTGTGTGCGAATCCATCTCAAAATCCTTCATAAAAACTCCCCCCCTCTAAGGATTGCTTTTGGTTTTTGGTTTTCTGTTTTTAAGTTTCTCTTTTGCGGCAGGGCGTTTGTCGTCCTCGTCGTAGTTGAGTATGTTGTTCCGGAGGTTTTTCACCTCTTTGTTGAGTTCGTCGATTTCAGCCGACTGGTTGCGTATCGTGAGCAACAGGGAGTTAAGCTCCTCGTTCTCGATTTCTTCCGGGAACTGTTCCTGTACCCTGACTATGAAGTCGGCCAGCACGTTCATATAATTCGTGAATGCCGAGAAAGGCGAATCGTATGGACTGAACGAAGAATGGGCTGCACCGTCGGCCAGGTTCTTCGTACTCATATAATAGAAATGGTCGGAACTTTGGAGATACTCCCAGTCCTGTTTCAGACGACGGTCGGAACAAAGGTTGACGCGTTCGGAGACGGAATACAGCTTATGGAGGGCTTCGCGTTGTATTGCGTTGCCTTTCCATGCCGACACGTCTCTTGCCTCGTCAGTACCGGAAAGAGGATAGGGGACAGATAGTTCGCCTACCGGTTTGATTCTCGCTGCGGCTTCCGAGGGAGTCGCAAAGGCTATTCCGCGTTCTTTGGCGAACCGGGGCAAAGCATATATGAAATCGAATATGCCGGTCGACTTCGGCAGGAACGTGCCGAAAGTGTCCATAGGGAAATACAGGTTGACAACCTGTTCTTCTTGGGGGAGGGCAGCAATCCAGTCCATATACTTGTCTGCGGTGAGAGGATACCGGTCCCAGTCAGTACGGGCGAATCTTATAGAGATGTCTTCCGTAAGCTTGTCGTTGGTGAGCAGCAATTTAAGCTTCGGTGAAGCCGCGGAGCAATACACATAATCGGGGGATTTCCATCCCAGTATGTGCTTTGCGCCTTCAGTGAGCGCAGTCTTGAAGCCCATTGAGCTTATCATAAGGGCTGTTTCGTCGTCAAATATGAGTTCCGTGTTGGTGAATACCTTCGGTTTTACTCCAAAAAGCGAGAGTATCAGGTCGTCGTGGCGTTTCACTTCGCGTACGAACTCTTCTGTATCTTCGAGCGAAGCCAACGAATGCGAATAGGTCTCTGAAAGGAACTCCACGCATCCGGTATCGGCAAGTTCTTTCAGAATGCCTATGAATTCAGGCACATAAAGCTGGAGCTGTTCGATTGCTGTGCCTGTGATTGAAAGTGCGAATCTGAAATCTTTGCCGTTTTCCCGTATCATGTCAAGCAGGGTCTTTGCCATAGGGATATAGCTTTGCTCCGCGAGGCGGGTGATGATTTCGTCGTTTGTGAAATCATCGTAATAATAATGGTCGTTGCCGATGTCGAAGAAACGGTAGCGTTTCAGACGGAACGGTTGATGTATCTTGAAATAGAGACAGACATTCTTCATATCTTGATGGTTGTTTGTGTGGATGTTTTTCAGTTTCTGGCTGCAATCACCTTTTCATAAATGTCAATGACTTTGCGGCCGGCCTTTTCCCAGGTAATGCCTTTTATCTCCTCTATGCCGTCGTTACGCAATTGGTTGAAAAGGGCAGGATAGGAGGTTATGGCGTGTATGGCATCTGCCATCGCGTCTATGTCCCAGTAGTCGGTCTTGATTACGTTGTGGAGTATCTCAGCGCAACCGCTCTGTTTGGATATGATGGACGGCACTCCCATCTCCATGGCTTCGAGCGGAGAGATGCCGAACGGCTCGGAGACGGAAGGCATGACGTAGACATCGGAATCCTTAAGCATTTCATAGACCTCCGTTCCTTTCAGGAAGCCTGTGAAATGGAATCTGTCGGCTATGCCTCTTTTTGCAGCGAGCCTGATCATGTCTTCCATCATATCGCCGGAGCCGGCCATGACGAAACGAACGTTCTTTGTCTTTTTCAAGACTTTCGCCGCAGCCTCCACGAAATACTCAGGCCCTTTCTGCATGGTGATGCGTCCGAGGAAGGTTACAACTTTCTCTTTCTTTTTTCGACGAGGAAGGCTGAGCATTTCGTCTGAAAGTGGAATCACGGCATTGTGCACTGTTGTAACCTTTTCAGGGCTTATGCCGTATTTCTCGATTACGGTGCGCCTTGTGAGGTCGCTGACCGTGATTATGTGGTCGGCATTCTCCATACCGTCTTTCTCGATGGCGAAGACTGTGGGATTGACGTTGCCGCGGGAACGGTCGAAGTCAGTGGCGTGCACATGGATGACGAGCGGTTTTCCGGTTACGTTTTTGGCGTGTATTCCGGCAGGATACGTGAGCCAATCATGTGAATGTATGATATCGCAGGGGATGGTGCGGGCGATAACCCCAGCTACGATTGAATAATTGTTGATTTCTTCGAGTAGGTTGTCGGGATAGCGTCCGGAAAATTCTATGCAGCCCAAATCGTTAAGTCGCATATAGTTGAAGTCTGCGTATATATGGTCGCGCAGGTCGAAATAAGTCTGTGGACTCATGAACCGACCTATGCGGGAATCCACATAGTCCCAATTCACGTCGCGCCATGCCACAGGAGTGTTGCATCCGCCAATGATTTCGGCAAACGATTTTTCTTCGTCGCCCCACGGCTTTGGGATTACAAATGTTATGTCCATATCGCCGTTGGAGTGCATACCTTTCGTCAGTCCATAGCTTGCAGTGCCCAATCCGCCGAGTATGTGTGGTGGGAACTCCCATCCGAACATTAAAGCCTTCATCTGGATTCTGTTTCTGTGTTTTGCAGTTTATTGATTTCTTTCACGTTCCTGATTGTCCGCAATATCTCGCCAACGTTTTTTGCGGTGGAGACTGCCCCGTGTCCTGTGAAAGGTGGATTTCCATCATAAAGCTCAGAAAGCGAGCCTATGCATCCCTCTGTCATCTCATCTTCATATCCGATCAACATGCGTTCGATGAAGCCCAGCCCTGTAACACCGAACACTTTGAAGTACGCATCTGCATAGAACCCGAAAAGCCATGGGCGCGCAGGACCCTGATGTACCGCATATTCGCGTTCCATTGGATTGCCTATGTATGATGGGGTGTAGGCATAGCTTTTTGGAGACAGAGATCGCAGCCCCTTTGGCGTGAGCAGTTCACGGGTTACGAGGTCAAGGATTTTCTTGCTCTGTCTGCGGTCGAGAGGAGAATGTTCAAGCCCTATGGCTATGGCCATATTAGGCCGCACCTCAAGGTCTTTGTATGTGCCGTTGACGTAGTCGTAAAGATACCCGAATCCGTTGAGGAAAGTAGAGATGAACGCTTCCTTTGTCTTTTTTGCCAATTTCTGTAGATCGGCGCAGTAATCGCGCTCGCTGTCCTCAGTCTCGAGAAGTGAGATGAGAAATATCAGAGCATTGTACCATAATGCGTTGAATTCCACGATGAATCCCGTGCGCGGTATCAGAGGCCGTCCTCCGACGGATGCAGACAGCCATGTCATAGGCTTTTCTTGGCCGTCAGTCGATAGGAGTCCGTTGTCTTCAAGGCGTAGATTGGGGATTTTTCCGTTACGGATGCTTTCTACCAGATTCTTGACTGTCTGTCCGTATATTTTTCGACATTCTGTTGTGCCATAGACCTTTCTGAACTGTTGGATGGCCCAGATGGCCCACAAAGGTATGTCGGGTAAATCTATTTCGTGAATCACACGGTCTGTGGTTTCCTCGTCAATGTAGCGGAAAAGAGCCTTTATGAAAGTGTCGAGAATCCTTTCGTATTCCTCGCGGTGGTTTATGGCAATAGTGCATCCGGGCAATGCAATAAGCTCATCGCGAGCCCTGACGTTGAACCACGGGTAGCCGGCCATTATGTATAGCCCGTTGCGGTTTTTGAGATAAAACTGCTTGGCTGAGTTCTTGAGACAATTGTAGAAGCTTGTGCGGCAGGTGCGTGTGGCAAGTTCCCGGTCGTATGTGCTTTGGAAATCCATCGGAAGGCATTCCGATGTAGATGCCGAGAATATGACTGACTCACCTTTGCGTATCGGAATCTCGAAATATCCCGGAACCCAAAGGTCTTCCTTGTATGGGATGCCCCGGACCCTGTCTTTATAGTATTCGATGCCTTTGTACCAATGGCCGTCGTTTGTCCAGACCGCAGGTTTTGAGAACTGCATGTACAGGTCTGGGTATCCTTTGTATAGGCACGTGGCGATTCCGTTTTCTGCGGGGCGTACGGAAGTGTCGATTGCGCCGTTTTCCATACACAGGTCGTTTGCATTTCGGAAAGCCAGGAAAGGCCGGAACTGCAACGTCGTGTCGCTGTGGGCCTCGACAAGTGTGTACTTTATGAGGATGCGGTTTTCATGTGATATGAAGACTTTCTCTTTAGTCAGTATTACGCCTCCTACGCGGTAGGTCATCGTCGGCACTGATTCGCATGAAAACTCTCGTATGTATTTGTGTCCGTTTGGACTGAATATGTTTTTCCCGTATTGATGTATTCCGAGGTTGAATGGAGCACCGTGCTGAATCACCGTTTCATCGAGCGAAGACAGCAGCACGTGCGCCTTGTCGTCCATCTCAGGAATCGGGATGACGAGCAAGCCGTGTTGCTTCCGAGTGTTGCATCCGACGATTGAGGTGCAGTGATAAGCTCCTGACTTGTTGGTGCGTAGCATTTCCTTAGGAAGGCTCTGCTCCAGGTTTATCATCAGGCTTTTGTCAAATTTCAGGTAACTCATGGCTTTGGGTTCGGATATGTTTGTTTTACGGGTTTCGTTTGTGGGCATAAGCAAGTGTGCAGAATCAATAGATATTTAGACCATCAGTCTGTGTAAGAGTGGACTTTTGTGTCTGTTGATGCTTTTCCGCATTTTTGGGTTTTCCCTAAGTCGTTAAGTTTAGCCCTTTAAACTTAATCGTAAAAAGTCAAAATCCATTCGGAAACGCTCGTCAAATCCAAAAGCTTGCTTCAAACACTTACTTATGTCGTTTATTGTATAACAATCTAATCGGTAAAAAGAAAGATACCGGGGTGATAAAAATTCCTGTGAATACAAAATCTGAAGCCTTCCTTGATATGGTGTGACTGTGGAAGGTCTGATAATAGTCAAGGTCAGGAGTAATATCAATTGGTTATGGATGCAAAGATAATGTTTTTATTGGAATATTGCAAATGAAAATCTCTGTTTTTTTCTTGCATTGTCGGCCGATTTGTTTTTTATGGCAAAAATAAGGCGTCCTGCACTTTTTGTATAGTGCAGGACGCCGGATACTTTTGAGTCTCAATAAAGATTATTCAGCCTCTTTGATTGTAACCGCGCGGTCGAGCGGTGCAGACTTGATACCGAAGTCGGTAAGGTTGTTTGCATCGATGCGAGCGTCGAGCTGGTCGGGGTTTACACCGCAGCTTTCGAGGTAAGCCTTCACTCCGTTCACGCGGGCATTGCGGAGACGGGTGTTGATTTCCTCATTGCCGGTGTAGTTGTCGGCCCAACCTGTGAGGATGTATTTCTTGTTGGGGTTTTCCTGCATCACGTTTGCAACTGAACGGAGCACGTTTTTGTCGCGAGCGGTGATGTTGGACTTGTTGATCGGATAGTAAACTGTGCAGAGGCCTTCGCAGTTCTGAGCGGGAGCCTGCTTTACAGGACGCTTGAGGCAGTCGTCGAGCTGCTTCTGGAGGTCGGAGATCTTGTTGTCTGCGTTGGCGAGACGTGCTACGAGAGCGTCGCCTTCAGCGTCGGTGTACTTCCAAGTCGGGCATACTGCGGTAACGGGGCAGTTCCAGTCGGTCTTGCCGAGGTTTACAGTGAAGCCTGCGCTGATTGCGAGGTTCGACTCCATGGCACGGGAGATGTCCATGATGGTGTACTGAACGTCAACGAAGAGGTTGAAACGCTTCGACAGTGCGAAGTTGTTCATGATGCCTACATTGGCAAAAAGGAACGTGTTGTGAGCGTTTACCCACATAAGGTCGCCTTCTGTCTTGTAGCCGTCGGAATGATGGTTGTAGCGACGCGCCTGAGTCCAGTATGCGCCAGCACCGCCGTGAAGCACTGCGTTGTAGACACGGTTGGGCTTGTAGCCGCACCACCAGTTGGTGAGGTTGATCAGCACATCGAACTCAGGACCGATGCCCATGAATTTCTCAGGGTAGTATTTGCCGTCGATAGAACCGTCGTTCATTTTCTGGTAAAGGGCGCCTTTAGGGCATGCGCCTTTGCTCATTGTCCAGTTGGCGCCGAAGCGGAAACCGAATTGAGGCGTAACCCATTTGCCTACATACAACGCTGCGTTTGCGCCCCAACGGTTCTTGAGATCGGCTTTGATGTCGTTGTGACCGAACTGGATGTTGGTGCCGCCTTGGGCTGTGATGAACCAGTTGTCTTTCGCACGGTTCATGAGAAGACCTTGCGAGCAGTCTTCCACGTAGGTTACTTCCTGTGCAGAAGCTGTGCCGATTGCAAGAGATGCAAGGGCCAATAATACAATTTTTTTCATAGAACAACAATATTAGTGATTATTCATTATCCTTTTTCGGGTTGTGATTTCATTTGTACAGATTTCTTAGGGTCTATACGTGTAAAATCGGTGCAAAGATACAACCTTTTGCTGAGATTAACAACTCAAACCTAAAAATTGTTTAATTTTCGCTAAAATGTTGTGGGTTGTATAGCCGAATTTGTCGTCGAGCACCTTATATGGTGCGGAAGCACCGAAGCGTTGGAGCCCGTAGATTTCATGGTCTCCGCGCATAAGGGGCTGGAGCGCGGCGGGAAGGCCTGCGGTCAGTCCAAATACTTTGGCATTTTCGGGAATCACCTGGTTGCGGTAGTTTTCCGGCTGGCGCATGAACAGTCCAATCGAAGGGACTGAAACGACTTGGGCTTCCACGCCCTCCTTTTTCAGTTCTTCTGCGGCATGGCAGAGAAGCGACACTTCGCTGCCGTTGGCCACGAGCACCACCTGAGGCTTTTCTGCCGGGATTACCACATAGCCACCCTTTTCAGCCTGTCTGGCCTCTTTGCGGCGGTTCTCGCCCGGAAGGTCTTCAAGGTCTTGGCGGGAAAATATGAGCACGGTAGGGGAGTCCCAGTTGTTCATTGCCAGACGGTATGCCTCTACGGTTTCGGCAGCGTCAGCGGGACGGAGCACGAGTGCGGCCTGATGTCCGGAGAAATTTTCCATCTGTTCGAGAAGGCGTATCTGGGCTTCCTGTTCTATGGGTTCGTGGGTAGGGCCGTCTTCTCCTACACGGAATGCGTCGTGGGTATAGATGTATTTCACCGGAAGCTCCATCAATGCCGACATTCGGATTGCCGGTTTCATGTAATCGGAGAATACGAAGAAAGTTCCGCATGCCCCGATTACACCTCCGTGGAGCGCGATGCCGTTGATCAGGCATGCCATGGTGAGTTCTGCCACGCCGGCCTGAAGGAAGGCTCCGGAGAAGTCGCCTCTCAGGAAAGCGTGGGTCTTTTTGAGGAAACCGTCTGTCTTGTCGCTGTTGGCAAGGTCGGCGGAAGACACGATCATGTTGCCGATGTGTTCTGCCAAGTATGAAAGCACGGCAGCCGAGGCGGCGCGTGATGCCATATTAGGCTTGAGCTGGATCGCGTCCCAGTCGAGGTCGGGAAGCTTGCGGTCGATGAACCGTTTGAGTTCTTCGGCCTTGGCCGGATCTTCTTTTGCCCAAAGGTCGTATGCTGCACGCTTTGCCTTGACTATTTCGTTGAGTTCTTCGCGGCGGTCGGCGTAGAGTTTCTTCACATCGTCCCAGATTACCCATGGGTTGTCGGGGTTTCCGCCGAGGTGTCTTACGGTTGCGTCTATGTCCGCTCCGGCCTTTGAAATGGGCTGTCCGTGGGTTGCGATGCTTCCTTCAAGAGAAGAGCCGTCAGCCGCGACAGCCCCGTGGGCCATTATGGTGCGCCCGATGATTAAGGTGGGTTTCTCTTTTTCGCGTTGCGCGGTCTCGAGCGCGCCTGCGACAGCGAGAGGGTCAGAACCGTCTATTTCTACCACGTTCCAGTTCCAGGCGCGGTATTTTGCGGCTGTGTCCTCGTCGGTAACTTCATCCACCATTGTGGAGAGTTGCACCTTGTTGGAGTCATAGAACATTATGAGGTTGTGCAGTCCGAGCGTGCCTGCTATGCGGCCTGCGCCCTGCGAAACCTCCTCCTGTATTCCTCCGTCGGAAATGAAGGCATACGTCTTGTGTTCCACCGCTTCGCCGAATCGGGCGGCGAGGAAACGCTCCGCTATGGCGGCACCCACGGCCATGGCATGTCCTTGTCCGAGCGGGCCGGAAGTGTTTTCTATTCCGCGTTCGGGATCGAGTTCAGGATGTCCGGGTGTAACGCTTCCCCATTGACGGAACTGCTGGAGTTCCTCTACTGTGAATTTTCCTGTGAGGGCGAGTACACTGTAGAGCATCGGTGACATGTGGCCTGGATCGAGGAAGAAGCGGTCTCGGGCTATCCATGTCGGGTCGTTGGGGTCATATACGAGGAATTTGGAGAACAATACGTTGGCGAAGTCTGCGCCGCCCATGGCGCCGCCGGGATGGCCCGACTTTGCCTTTTCAACCATTTGCGCTATTAGCACGCGGATGTTGTCGGCTGCGCGGTTCATTAGTTTTGCATCCATTGTCTGTTGCTTATGATGAATATTTGTTGAATTATGGTCTGTCATGAATTCAGAGTGCATTTTCAATCTGGTCTGCCTCTTCTTCATTCACTGGGATGTCTTTGTTGACGTTTTTGGAGCCGGCTATTGCGTAATACAGCAGATAGACGAGCATCGCTACTACAAGCCAATAGGATGCCATATATCCGGCTGAGGTGGCTATGGCGTTCTGGATGAGCGGCATGACACCGCCACCAACCACCATCATCATGAATATGCCTGAGGCCTGTGCGGTGTATTTGCCGAGACCTTCTACGGCAAGGTTGAAGATTCCGCCCCACATTATGGAGGTGCAGAGTCCGCATAGCACAAGGAACAGCGCCGAGACGGGCACCTGTGCCAGCGTGAAACCGTCCTCTACTGAGTATGCCGGCATGGACACGCGTATGGAAGACGGCATGAATATGGCGAGAAGTATCAGTATGATGGCCACGACGCTTACGAACATAAGCTGCGTGCGGCTCGAAACCTTTCCGGAAATTGCGGTCGATGAAAGCCTTCCTACAAGCATAAGGAGCCAGTATACGGCAGCCACGGCACCTGCAACGGCGGTGGCGTTTTCTGTGATTCCTGACACGGAACTGTCTGAAAGGTAGAATATGAGGACACCGGGTATCCCTACTTCAAGGCCGACATAGAAGAAGATTCCTACTACGCCGAGGACTGTGTGGCGGAAATTCCATGGCGAATGGCTGTATTTAACCTTTTTCCCAGTGGACAGGTTGGGCTCGGGAATCTTCACGAAAGAGATTATCGTGAAAGCCACGATGAAGACACCGATGGCTATCCAGAGCAGCGGAGCCACGTCAGACATTGAAGTCTGTGCGGTAACCGTGCCTATGAGCATGCCGACGAAAAGAGGGGTGAGCGTGCCGGAGAGGGAATTGAGCGAGCCTCCGAGCTGGATGAGCTGGTTGCCGCGGTTGCCACCGCCTCCGAGCATGTTGAGCATCGGGTTTACCACAGTGTTGAGCATGCATACGCTGAGTCCGCTGACGAAGGCACCGAGCAGATAAATGATGAAATTGAGCATCACAGGGGAACCTTGCACGGTGAATGTTGCCGTCTCGGCTCCGGCTATGCTTGAAAGATATTGTATGAATATGCCCACCGCGCCTGTGGCCATGGCCCAGAGGGCGGTCTTCTTGTAGCCAATGCGCATCAGGAGGTTGCCTGCCGGAATGCCCATGATGAGGTAGGCGAAGAAGTTCATGAAGTTGCCGACCATTCCGGCCCAGTTGTATTCGCCTTTCCATATCGTGCCGATGGGTGCGGCAAGGTTGGTTACGAATGAAATCATGGCGAAAAGGAAACACATGGCCACGATTGCCACGAGATGCCCTTGCCGGTTTGCAGTGTTTTTTTGTTCCATTATATTACCTGTTGAGAGTTTTCCTGTGTTGTTTGAAGATGCTGTCAATAGTTGCGCTGCCCGAATATGGCCGTTCCTATTCTGACGAGCGTGGATCCTTCCTCGACTGCCAATTGCCAGTCGCCGCTCATGCCCATCGAGACCGTGCCGAATCCGCGCAGGTCGGGGCAAATGTCTTTTATCTGTCGCGCCAAAGACGCGATTTCGGCGAAGTCGGCGCGGACACGGTCTGTGTCGTCTGTGTTGGAGGCCATTCCCATTATGCCGTGTATGTGTGTGTTGGTCAGGTTCTCAAACCGGCGTTTTTTGAAATAGTCAAGTATTTCCTCCGGATAGAAACCGAATTTTGTCTCTTCCTTGGCCACGTGGACCTGCATCAGTATTCCTGTGGTTGTCCCGGCGCGGCGGGATTCCGCATCGATCAGGTCGAGAAGCTTTTCCGAGTCCACGCTTTCTATCATCGCGGTCTTGCCGATTATCTGGCGCACTTTGTTGGTCTGCAGGTGTCCTATGAAATGCCAGCGAATGTCGTCGGGAAGCATCGGAATCTTCTGGAGCATCTCCTGCACGCGGCTTTCACCGAATATGCGCTGCCCCGCGTCGTAGGCTTCTTTGACAGCCTCGGCAGGGTGGAATTTGCTGACGGCCACGAGCTGCACGCCCTGCGGGAGCAAAGCGTGCAGACGTCTTATTTCTTCTCCTATATTTGCCATCGGTTGTGAATATGGTATGACAGTCTTGATAACAAACTTATGACTCTGAGGGTTTGCCTGGAACGGCGTTCAGCGGGAAGACGTCGCAAAGAGGAGTCTCGGCCACTGATGCCACCTCAAAGTCGGCAGCGGAGCCTTTCATCCCTGCCATGAACTTGTCGAGGGCGTCGGCCACGGTTGATGCCTGCACGAGTATGAAGCTTGCCGATTTCTTTTCTGTCCCGGTTTTCTCATCGAGCGTGATGAAATTGACCTTTACCATATAATACCGGTCTCCGTCTTCATTGAAGAAGATTTCGGCGATTTTTGTCTTTTTTACTGCGGATATGGAGAACTCTCCTGATATGTAGGGCTTTATCGCTTCTATTATGCGTGCTTCCGCTTCGGTGAACGACAGGGCATCGACGAGATACGGCTCGTTTACCTTCTTCACCGCTCCGGTTTCCTGCATTTTTTCGTAGCGGACTTTTGTTTCAAACCAAAGTGCCATCGGGTAATTGGAAATGTTGAGTTTTGAATTTTGCCAGAGGATTGAGTGTATATCTGAAAATCTCAGAGTGTGTTTGGATCAGCTGCGGACAATCACTGACCCGGAGCCTTGGTGGGTGGCCAAAACGAGCACTTCGGCTATCTGGACGTGGGCCGGAGCCATAGCTGCATATGCGACCACGTCGGCTATGTCTTCGCCGGTGAGCGGCTTTATGCCTTTGTACACGTTGTCGGCGCGTTGCTCGTCTCCGTGGAAGCGTACGCGGCTGAAGTCAGTCTCCACAAGTCCGGGTTTTATGTTGGTGACGCGCACGGCGGTGTGGGCAAGGTCGATTCTCAGCCCGTCGGTTATTGTCTTAACCGCAGCTTTGGTGGCGCAATAGACGTTGCCGCCTGCATATGCCGCGTCGCCCGCCACTGAGCCTATGTTGATGATCTGTCCACGGTTCCGCTCGACCATGCCCGGCACCACGAAGCGGGTCATATTGAGCAGGCCTTTGATGTTGGTGTCGATCATAGTGTCCCAGTCCGCGAAGTCTCCTTCGTATTCCGGTTCAAGGCCGAGAGCGAGCCCTGCGTTGTTGACGAGCAGGTCTATCTCCTTCCATTCATTGGGGAGGTTGTCTACGGCTTCGCGGCAAGCCTCGCGGTCGCGGACGTCGTATGCTATAGTCAACACGTCATGGCCTTCGGCACGAAGCTTTTCTGCAAACGCTTCAAGGGCTTCCTTGCGTCGGGCTGTGATTATTATCCTGAAGCCGGCTTCGGCGAGCCTGCGTGCTGACGCACGTCCGATTCCGCTGGTCGCGCCGGTGATGAATGCTGTCTTTTTCATGTCTGTTAACTTAAGGGACGAAAAAAGTACTTTAAATTTCTTGCAAAGATAGCCAATTTTGCGTACATTTGCAAAATCAAAATCCGTTTAATCTGCACGAATGGATGCAATGTATTGTTAAATCATTGAATGATAAATGAATGAATATGATGTGCGGTCTTCGGAGAGCAAGGAGGATTATGCTGTTGAAGGCGGAAGGCTGAGGCGGTTTGTGCGTTCGGTATGGAGCCTTTATTGCGATGGCTTCAGGAATATGACTGTCGGCAAGACTTTGTGGGCCATAATCCTTGTAAAGCTTTTTGTGTTTTTTGTGGTCATGAAGTTGCTGTTTTTCCCTAATGTGTTGAAGCGCGATTTCGATAATGATTCCGATCGGGCAGACCATGTGCGGAAGGAACTTTCCCGTCCGAGATGACATGATGAATATCTGAAAAATGTTTTTAATCTAATATCAAAACTGTATGAACGACTTAATGACCGTAGTGGATTGGTCGCGTTGGCAATTCGCCCTTACAGCCATCTATCACTGGCTCTTCGTCCCGCTTACGCTGGGGCTGTCGGTGATAGTCGGAGTGATGGAGACTGCGTATGTGCGCACAGGATCTGAGTCGTGGCTGAAGGCCACAAAGTTCTGGATGAGCCTTTTCGGCATAAACTTTGCAATAGGGGTGGCCACTGGGCTTATCCTCGAGTTTGAGTTCGGGACGAACTGGAGCAACTATTCATGGTTTGTTGGCGACATCTTCGGTGCGCCTCTCGCCATCGAGGGGATATTGGCTTTCTTTATGGAATCCACGTTCGTTGCCGTGATGTTTTTCGGCTGGGGGCGGGTGAGCAAGCGTTTCCATCTTGCCTCCACGTGGCTTACGGCCGTAGGAGCCTCGATTTCCGCGCTTTGGATTCTCGTGGCCAACGCGTGGATGCAGTATCCGGTAGGAATGGAGTTCGACCCTGCGCAGATGCGCAATGTGATGGATGATTTCTGGGCATTGTTCTCGGGAACGGCTGTCAACAAGTTCTTCCATGCCGTCTTTTCAGGCTGGGCTTTGGCCGGTGTTTTCGTGGTCGGGGTGAGCAGCTGGTTCCTGATCAAGAACCGAAACCGCGAATTTGCTCTCCGAAGCGCGAAAGTTGGAGCCTGGACCGGGCTGACCGGCATGTTGCTGACGATGTACACTGGCGACGGTTCGGCTGTCGAGGTGGCGCGTCATCAGCCGATGAAGCTTGCCGCCATGGAGGGCCTTTACAAAGGAGACAGGCAGCAGGGGCTTGTTGCCGTAGGGCTTGTGAATCCGGGAAAGAGATGGGACAATGCCGAAGATGAATACCTTTTCGACATTGAGATTCCTTACGGATTGTCAGTCCTTGCCAAGCATGATCCCGACGCGTTCATCCCCGGCATCAAAGACATAATAGAAGGAGTGGAAATAGATGCTTCGGGCGACACGGTGAACACCGTAGGCTATGCCGAGCGCATAGCTATGGGAAAGCAGGCGCATGAGGCTCTTCGTGCCTACGACAAGGCCAAGGCTGTCAATGACAAGTCTGCGATGGCTGAGGCTGAGAAGTCGTTCAGGGAAAATTACCGTTTCTTCGGTTACGGATATTTCGATTCTGTCGATGAGGCCGTGCCCCCTGTAGGGATTACGTTCTATTCTTTCCGTGTCATGGTGGTTCTCGGCAGTTTCTTCCTTTTGCTCCTTGTGGCGGTTCTTGTCGGCCTGTACCGCAAAAGGTGGTTTGAGCGGGCCAGATGGCTTCAGTGGATTGCGTTGGTTTCGGTGCCGTTCATGTGGATATGTTCGGAAGCGGGATGGATTGTGGCCGAGGTGGGCCGTCAGCCTTGGACGGTGCAGGATCTTTTGCCTACGCGCGCCGCGATTTCGGCAGTCTCGACCGCTACAGTGATCACCACGTTCTGGATGTTTGCGGCAATCTTCACCATCCTGCTTGTTGCAGAGGTGAGCATCATGTTCCGTCAGATTTCCAAAGGCTCCAAAACCAATCTGAATTCTTGATTTCCTAAAGTACAGACGATATGACACTTGAACTTCTTCAAAATTATTGGTGGCTGCTTGCTTCGGTGCTTGGCGGCCTGTTGGTGTTCCTTTTGTTTGTGCAAGGGGGACAGTCGATGCTTCTCGGTTGCCACGACAACATGTCGCGCGACCTGATTGTCAATTCCATGGGGCGCAAGTGGGAACTGACGTTCACTACGCTTGTCGTTTTCGGCGGTGCGATGTTCGCCTCCTTCCCTTTGTTCTATTCTACGAGTTTCGGCGGGGCCTATTGGCTATGGATGCTGATTCTCTTCAGTTTCATCCTTCAGGCCGTGAGCTATGAATACCGCAACAAGATGGGCAACGTCTATGGCACTCGTACCTACGATTCGTTCCTGTTCATCAACGGTTGCGTCGGCTGCATCCTTCTGGGCGTGGCAGTGTCCATGTTCTTCTTCGGAGCGCATTTCACTGTCTCCAAGGGCAATCTTCTTGACAATTCTTCGCCCGTGATTTCGTCTTGGGTGTCTACACATGGCTTTGAGGCCATATTTAACTGGAAGAACCTCATACTCGGAGTGGCCGTGCTTTTTCTTGCACGCACTCAGGCTGCAATGTACATGATGAACAACATTACGGCCGACCAAGGTTTTTTCGACGGTCTCAAAAGGCGCGTCTTGGTCAATGGCGGCATATTTGTGGTTTTCTTCCTATGGTTCATGGCTATGCTCCTGACCTCCGACGGATATACGGTAGTAAGCGACGGCACGGGTACATTGACGGTGGAACAGACCCGGTTCAAGTATTTCCACAATTACACAGAGATGTGGTGGGCCGGATTGTCCCTGCTTATCGGAGTCGTGTCGGTGCTTTACGGCATCGGACGTTCCGCTTTCGCCAAGCATTGTACTGGCGGCATATGGTATGGAGGAATGGGCACTCTGCTTGTGGTCTGTTCAATGTTTTGGGTGGCGGGCTATGGCGATACGGCTTTCTATCCTTCGCTTGAGGATCCGATGTCTTCGCTCACCATCCGCAACAGTTCTTCGTCGAAGTTCACTCTTGAGGTGATGAGCTATGTGTCGGTGCTTGTGCCTTTCGTGGCCGCATATATATGGTATGTATGGCGGTCTATGGACAGGAAGAAGCTTACTCCGGCGGAAATCTCATCTACCGACCATAAGTATTGAAACAGACCAAAGGGCATCGGAATCATCGGTTCCGACACCCTTTGGCCATATTTTTAAACACACTCTAAAAACTATTTAAATTCAAACACTCTCTGAGATTAAGAGGCTGTTTAAAAATCATTGTTAAACGCAGAGTGGTGGATTTTTTGT
>ERZ777011.510-NODE-510-length-59224-cov-10.348443_pt1 | contig 59224 bp, 50 predicted proteins | sample MGYA00374964_ERZ777011 | MGnify/ENA primary metagenome ERZ777011 (study PRJEB29310, sample SAMD00008975) | mouse gut metagenome | study: EMG produced TPA metagenomics assembly of the Metagenome analysis of fecal microbiota from mouse which was promoted...
TTTTTAATTCCACCTGCATAGCAGGTGGTTTATTGTCGCTAAAGGCTACAAAAAAACAAAAATGGGCAGCTGCCCATTTTTGTTTTATATTTTCCCAATATATATTCATTGCACATATAGTAACAATATATTATTAGCTACATTTTACCTATTTTTGAACAAAGACAAATCATCTGACCATTGTCCTTTAAGCTCACCGTTAAGATCAAATATTTTAATTTTCATTGTGTAATCAACAAGTTTTTGCCCATCAGGAGCACGTGTGATAATATCGGTAATTTCTGATTGCATAATATAATCAAAACTTGTTGCTGTTGTATCTAAGACCCGTACTTGTCCTGAATTGAATAATACTTCAATTATCCTATCATGAATATCTTGTACTCTCAAATTCTCGTCATGGGTATTTTGACGAATATCAGCAACAACAATGCGAGGAAGACGTTTTTGATTTATAAAAGCTGGAGACTGCAACATCTTATTGGTTAAGTTTTCAGCAAAAGCAATAATATCAGAAAGACTGATTTTTGTATCCAATTTAATTCTTTCAGAAGAATCTACAATGGAAATAGAAGTATTTCTTCCTTGATAAGCAGGCGAATTTGAAGCATTATAACCTGATTGAGTACAAGCACTTGCAAAAATCAATACAACAAAAGCAAAAGAAAGTCTTAATATTTTTTTCATACAATTCTCCTTTAAAATTACATTGTTTGATTAGTATTCATTGTTGAGGGATCTGGAGTTGGTACCCAAATTTGTACATCTTGTGCAAAGCGGAAATGTACAGTGACCTTCTTCGCTTTTATGGACTTACCCATATCAACAATAACTTTTTCTCCATTTTGAGGTAAGGTTATTCGTTGCCATGCAGAACTTGTGATAAGTGGTGCACCAAATTCATCTTCCCATGAGCATTGATACTCAAAAGGAACTTTATTAGGAATAACATTTTTTAATCGTACTATAACACGAGGTAAATTTCCTGTTGCATCTAATTGCCTATCCATTACCTTTACGGCATTATATTCAACCTCACTACCATAAATAATTGTAATGAGAGGGTGAGATCTATCTTCTAAAACAATGGGTTCAAGAGCAGTTACCGCATTATTTGTTTGCGCACAAGCAGATAAAACAAAAGTTACAAATAGAAAAGCAATGAATTTAATTTTCATAAATATTTTTCCTTTATTTATTCGTAATCCAAGACTGCTTATTTGCAAAAGCCTTTAATTGATTTTCATAACTTACAGCATATACAACGGTTGGACCTAATTCAGCGATATCTACGGCATATTGTGCCATAATTCTCTTTTTCTCGTCATAAGTTTGAATCGTTACATTTTTTGTCTTATTAGGAACATAGAAACGTGCAACAATTACTTTATTAGGCAAAGTTAACCAAGAACGAGTATCTGGTCTTTGAAGAGTTGCTGCAATATTGACACCTAAATCACCTAAAAAAGCACTTGCAGTTCCCGACCATAACAAAGCTAGAGTAACCATGGCAGTTCTAAAAGGCAAACGATCTTGATCATCTCTTAAAATAATGGATTCCATTTTACTCAAAGAAGAAAATGTTTGGTTTCCTCCAGTATAAATAACTTTTGCACCTGCCACATTACTTGGAATAGGTGTTGCTGTAGCAAAATTTACAACTGCTTTTAATTTATCAATTTGATAACCTTGTACGCTTTCTTTGCGTTCAGGAGAAAAACCGTCAGCTAAAATTATATGAACAAGCTTTTTACCTTTAGGAACACCTCGACGAACTTCTTTAATAGCAGTTTTTGCAGTTCCACAATCCTTATTATTTTCTAATACTTTTTTATAGGCAATAATGGAATTATCACGAATGCTTTTATCATCAATACCATCTAATTCTAACAACAGTGCATCCATATAATCCCCAAAAGGATTAACATATGCATTTGGAACAAGTTCAGCTTTTTTCTTTATTTCTTCATCACGATTATCTACATTTACTTCACTAGCAATCTTTTTTTGATTATCAGCCTGTTTAGCTTGCTTTTCTTCAAATTCTACGAGAAGTTCTTTAAACTTTTCCCATTCTTCTTGTTGTTTTTCAATAGCCCGTCTTGTTACGTTATAGGCTTTTCTATCACCTAGGAGCATATAACATAACGCCTTATAATTTAGCAACATAACTTTTTCATAACCACGTAAAACATAATCATTTACTTCTTCAGAGCCAAAAAGTGTTGCTATTCCGCCTTTAGAAATGGTAGCCCCCAATTTATACATACCACTTTCTGCTTCGCATTGTTCCATCTTCATTTCACCAGCATCAAAATACAATAAAGCACGTTCAAAATCACCGGCATTTAATATGAGTAGCCCCCGTTCAAGAATAGATAACTCACTATTATTTTTCACTAATTCCTCAATAATTTCATCACGAGATTTTTTATTACCATCTTCTGTATAATATTTGGATTCAATTTTATTAATTAACTCTTCTGCTTTACCTTCTTGAAGAGCAGTTCTTGCTGGAGCATAGGCTTCAGCATAAGTTTTTGTTGCTTCATTTTCAACTAAACCCAAACGATCACTTTTTCCTGCACAAGCAGACAAGCCTAATATCATAACAAATAATAAAAAACATTTTAACTGCATACCAAACTCACATATATACTGTTTTAAAATTAAAAAGCATTTAAATCCATTGATACAGCGCCTTCAGAATAGGAAGAATCATACTGTTTTTTGTTTTCTTTACCATTAAAATCAGTTTTTTCATCAAAAACTGATTTTGCATTTTGAATATTGTCAAAACTATACGTCATAATTACCCCAACAACCTCATGCCCTTCTGGAGTTCCATAAATCCATTCTTGCAAAATCTGTGCTCCTTGTAAATAAGAACTTGTACGAGCTTGTGCTTGTTTATACATTTTATCTATAAGGGCTTCTTCTTTTGCTTTTTCAATCATTCCTGTTTTGCCTTCTTTAACCACATATTCTTCTAAAATTTTACCACGTTCTGTTTCAATTTCAGAAGTAAAACTTTGATTAAGAAAAGTTGAAATTTCTTTATAAGCAATATCCCTTGCTTGTTCAAAAGCAGCATCTCTATATTCTGCAAGCAATGTATCATCTTCACTTACAGAAGAATTCGCCCATTGTCCAAAAGCTACTAAAACTGGACCGTTATCATCAATGAGTAAACGTGAACCTAACATGTTATATAGTTTTTCATTATTATCCAATGGAAGAAGCTCTTTTAACGGTTTACCTAATTGTAACATTGCTGGTTTCTTACCCATTTTAAATGCATCCGCCACACTTTCAATTTTTGGAGAATACACAATAATAACACCAACAGCCCCAAAACCTTCTTCATTATTCCTAAAAAATGTCTGTATCGTTGTAATCCCACCTAAACTTTTTGAAAATCTTTGTACGGACTTCGTGACCATTTGATTACTAAGCAATACTTTCTTTTGATCAGCAGGAGAAGCATTAAATTGTACGGGGTCGATACCTAATTCTTTTAACGCAGCATCTAATTTTGCACCTGTAAGAGCCATAATTTTATCAATAAGTGATACAAATGAACTTTGTTCACTTGCTAACTCTTTATCAAAATCTTCACGGTTAGAACTATTATCGACAAATACTTTTTGTAACGTTTCGCTTTTATACGTTATTGCTACAGAACGAAAAAATTTTGATAAAGCTTGTAAATAAGCTTCTTCATACGCTAAAACTCTATACCGGGCATAGTCAGGATGTGAAATTTCTTTATTAATCCTTACAATACCATAAAAAATTTGTCGCCCATTAGTTTTTAACTTATTTGTATTAATATAATTATTAATATCTGAAACTAATTCAACCTCAGGTCTTTGAACTGTTTTTTTCACAAGTTCTTGTGCTTGTACTGCAGAGTTTGTTTCTATAGCTATATTTTTCATAGAAGCCTGTTCTTCTGCGTAAACAAAAGAAGCTCCCAAAAGCACCAATACACAAATATAACTACTTAATATAAATTTATTCATTTCAGTCTCCTACCAATTTGGTTGCATTGTTTTCACTTTATTTTTTTCTTTTTTATTATTTTGACCATGTTGAGCATCAATGAGCCTTACAATATATTGATTGGTATTAACTATAGTAAGTTCCACATTAGAGTGTAAAATTTTTGCATGTGAAAACTTAGGTGCAACATCTATAATTTCTACCTTACCGATTACAATTTCATCTTTAGCTATTGCCTCATTTGTATATGGGTTCATAAGAACTTTTCCATATTGAATAAGATTATATTGTTGCCCAACTCGAATAGAATCCCCGCCTCTTGCAAGTGTCAATATTCCATTATCATGAGATAACACTAATATTGGAAACGTAATATCACTTATTTTTGTGCCTATTTTCTCACCAGCAGGACGAGCCAATTTTGCTATCCAATCAAAATCAATTTCTGAATTAATACGTTCCTCAAATTTTTCATCATGTACACCAGAAGCCATAATCATACCTGTTGGTACATTAATTAATCGCCATGAAATAGAAGAGATTCCAGTCACCATTAAAGCTTCTTTATTCAAATAAGGAACTTTTTCTTTTTTTACTTTAGCATTAAAATTTGTAATTGATCCCACTAAAATATAATCTGCACCAACAGAATTACCCACTCGTGTCCGTTCTTCTGCTTTTACATCATCACCTTGTAAAAGCTCAAACTCTGCATATTTATCTTTTAAATAATCCCTATCCAAAATTGCATAATTTCTTGTTTGAGTTAGAAAACTTACAATACCTTGATTTAATTCCTCAATAAACTGTAACTCATAAGGATTATTTTTATCCAGTACTTGAAAAAGCATAACTGCAATTTTTTTTCTTTCAACGGACTTTTCTGATTCATAATAATTTACAACAGCAGAAATTGTAACATCAATATTACCAGTACGTACAGCGGATTCACGTTCACTTAAAATAGAATATGAACGGATATATCCTTTAGCTTTAGAATAAATTTGATTTACTTGCTTCTCATCAAAAGAATTTTCACGAATGCTACTTTTTTCATTACCTTCAAGACTATCTTGTGAAGAAAAACTTACTAAGGCCTGACTTAATTGTTGTGAGTCAATATAAACACCAGTAACTTGTGCCAAAGCTTCAATAAGTGCTTTTTGAACAGCTTCTTCCTTATTTTTTCCCGTACCAGTTATTTCTACAGTTCTTTCTTTTATTCCTGAGGCATTGCACTCATAAGAAAATGCCCAAAAGGCACAATATATACATATAATAAGTTGTATTTTTTTCATAGCTGGACCTATTTAGAGGACTTTACAGGGCGTCTTAAAATATAACCTGTGCTTACAGAAGTGGCATTTCCATTAACCATATGCACAACACTAGCTTTTGGATTAATCCGTACAACTTTTACCTTACCAATCAAGGTTTCAGTTGAACCTAAATTCTCTCCGGTTGCAGGATCAATTAATTCCTCACCGGACTCAAAAACTTCAAATACTTCCCCAAGTTTCATACCAGAATCATTCCCTCTATTAATCCAAATATCTTGATTAGATACAGAAACAATAGTAATTGGAAAAATAGTATCAGAAAGCATATTTGCTAATGAACCAGCTGCTTTTTCTAATGTACTATCTAAAACACTACGGCTTGCACCACCAACACGATTAACTACACTCGTTCCTGTTGATGAAGATGCTTTTATCGGAAAAGAAGCAACAACAGCTCCACGTTCTGTATCAATTATTTGTACTGAAAGCTCTATTGAGCAATAATCATTTACTTTAAATTTATTTTGTATATTAGGAACCTTTGAAGAAGAACGCCCAAAATTAAATTGTAAAACTTCAACTTGCACTAACGATTGAGCATTAGAAATATTTCCTGTCGCAGCGGCATCACCTGCAGCATATTCACTTGAAGCAAATTCTTGTTCTTTTCTTATTGCTTCCAACGCCGCACTGCGTCTAGTTAGAAGCTCAAACTTTCTTCCATTTCGTATTGCATTTTCAATATCTGCAATTAAACTTGAATTTTTAACTAGTTCTGCTTGTTTTGCAGGAACTAAATCACTGACAATTAAATCAGATACAGCAATTCTATATTTTGCAAGCACTTCAGCATTCACACTGCCCACCGCAAAAAAAAGAAACATAAATACAAAACTAATAACCCTCTTCATACCCTCTCCTTAAATAAAATATATGTTTTTTAATTGTATTCTCCTCACCATAACAATCTTCCATAATAAAAAATTCTTATTATTAATTTTAAATTATGCAACATTTATAATAGGCATGTATACAAAAAATTAATAAGATTAAATAAAAATCCTTTTTTATCTAACTAATAAAAAACATTTTTTCATATACAGAAATTTCACATTAGAATAATGCCCCCCTATTCGTCAAGCAACTTTTAAAAAAGTATTTTAATTTGAGTAAGTACTTAATTTATTTTCCAACCTAAGGTAAAATGAAACTATTCTAAAGAATATTCTTTAATCCATTGGGATAATTTTCTCTCTACACCCGCTAAATTTTCCTAATCCCCACCATTGATAAGTTCTTTTATGTGACGCCCTACAAGCCTTAATACCAACTCTTATCACTCAAGATTATGCTTTTACCCCCTCCCTGTAACCCTGCGTATAATTGATTATCATTTTGTTTTTATTACGTAAAGTAGCCCAATTCCATATATCACAAAATGGGTGTGCTTCTATCCTAAAACCTAATAACAGTATTACCAAGTTAGGTGCATCTTAACCTAAGCAAAATCTTTATAATTTATTACCTAACCATGAAATAGCACACATATTTGGACTGCACATTTTCCTGAAATAAAAACGGTAATAAGCTCACTCCATTTACTCTCAATCAAATTGAGATAATTGCTATAATAACACATCTTATTATAAATGTTGTGACCAAACTTTTTATGTCGAATATTTCTATTATACTAAGAAAAGTCAAATAACGAACAGATTTTAAATGTTTAAATATTTAATAAATACAAATTGTTATTAAATTATTACTCAATTTTGTTCAACTATTCTTTCATCTAAATCAATCTAGAAACCTGTTCAATTTTAGTAGACTTTTTTAAACAAAAAACTTATTTAAGTTTTAATCCAAAAATAAAAAAATAGTTATAAGTTAAGTTTTTTCTTATAACCATTTTAATTTATGTATAATTTTAAAATGGTGTCCCTGGCGAGATTCGAACCCACGACCTTTCGCTTAGGAGGCGAACGCTCTATCCTACTGAGCTACAGAGACAATTCTGATTATTTTCAAGGCAACTGCGGACATCATCCGAAATAAGAAGCATTCATAAAACCGTCATTCGGCAATGTTCAGCGCAACGTACCCTTTTAATACAATTTATTTGCCAAGTAAAGGAATAATTTCCTCGCGCAGCACTTTCGCCGCGGCAAGGCTTGCGGCTTTTTCAATATTTGCTTCCAAATCGAAAATTTTGGCTTGCGCACCGGCAAGTTCGCTTTCAAGAAAAGCGATTTTCTCTTCCAAGACTTGAACCCCGCTAGAAATTTCAGACGGTTCCGAACGTTCAGAGCTTGCCGCACTTGCGAAATCAACACGTTCCATAAGGCTGTCCAAATTCTTCGCAAGTTCGTCATTAAGCATTTTTTGTTCAGAGAAAATATCGTCAAGTGTCGCAATTTTTGTTTCAATAGCTCGGATTTTATCCGTCAATTGTGCGAGCGCTTCCGTATCCTGCTGCTGCCCATTGCTTTCAGCAGGCTGGGAAACAGCGCCGATTTCAGAACGTATCTCTGCAAAATCTTCTTTAATCGCAACTTCCAATTCGGTGATTTTGGTTTCAAGCCCGCTTATCCTATAATTAAGCTCAAGACCGTAATCCTGCCATTTTGAATCAGAGCCGATCAACCTATGTTCCAAAGAAACCATTTGGGTTGACAAACTTTTTATCCTTGCGCCGACAGAATCATCCTCTCCGTCAAATTTTTCCAAATAGGCTTCATCGGAAGCCAAAACTTTTGACGCGGACTGCACAAGATTTATATCATCATTATGATCTTGCCCATTTTTCGGGGTTTCCAAGAAACTTATATCCCCTTTCAAATGGATAGGCATTGTGTCAGAAGAAGCTTCATGGGCAAAGGGGACAACCTCTTCATCCGTTTCATGCTCCAAAGACAATTCATTCAAAATATTGTCAAATTCGCTGTCGTCAATTTCTTCCGCTTCTTCAGCCATATCGCTTTTAAACTCTTCATCATCAGCTGCCAATGAAGCGTTTTGCCGCGCAGCCGGCGTTTTCTTAGCCTGCGGTTTGTTTTGCGGGGTTTCCGGTATACCTGCCCCCAAAGAAGATTGTGATAAGCCGTCAAGGGAAAATTCGTCTTCTTTTGATAAGTCAATCACATCATTTTGACCCAGCTCATCTTCCAGCATTTCAGAAAAAGCGTTTTTCGTCTGCCCATTGCCCACACTTTGAGACTGCACAGCCGCATTATCAGCAATATTTGCAGGTTCACGGTCCGTGCCGTCTATAATATCTTTTGTCAATAAATCTATTTCATCTTCATCCTTTTCCAGAGAAGGAAAATCCATATCTTCCAAGGAGGGGATGGCATCGGTATCAAAATCTTCAGAAACGGCAAAATCTTTTAATTCTAACTCATTGTCCTGCAACGCATTCGGTTCTGCCGTGCCGATACGTTCTCCGGGTTCGCCGGTTTCAACATCGTTTTTTATATCATTTAAAATCGCATCAAAATTCGTATCCAAATCGGTATCTTGATTATTCGCGCTGTTTTCGTCAAGATCCAAATTGTATGAACTAATAAGATTATCTAAATTTGACAAATCCAAAACTTCTTCCGCATCGTCAGAAGTTCCGGCGGTTTCACTTCCGGAATTGTCGCCTTTATCGTTTTCAAAATCGTTTACAAGGGAATCGAGAACATCTTCTTCATTTTTCGGGGTATCGTCCGTTTCCCCCGCTCCATTTCCAATACTGACAAGATCGGTTAAATCAATGATTTCTTCGGCGGAATTTGTTTTAATGCCATTACTCATAGCTTCCCTCATTAAAAAAATAAACCCTCGTCACCTGCAAAAGCAAGTGACGAGGAAATAACTATTAAGGATGGCAAGCGGATCCCTTACAGCTTGTAAGAACCTTCTTCTTAGCCTTATCAGTGCCGGCTACTTTGGTATGGCAGCCGATACAGCTGTTTTCCAATTTCTTATCGTGTGCTATACGATAATAGCTATTCTTGCCTTTCTCTTTAGCGCCGATAGCGTCATGACAGCCTGCATCACTACATTTACCAAAATTTTCAACACCATTGACTTCATGGTGACAAACAGCACAGTCAACTGAAGTATGGGTATTATGATTGAAGGTAACTGGTTTTTTTCCTGTAAGAGCCATTTTAATCGGTCCTTCAGGAACAGCAGGACGAGCTGCGATAGCAGGCATCGCAAGAGCGACAGCCACAAGAACGCTTAAAGATAACAACAATATCTTTTTCATAGCAACCTCCTCTATTTTCTTGAGCAGCAACCCAAGTTTTTATTATCTTAACCTTGCTTGCCGATACTGTCAAGCAACGGAATAAGAAACCGTAATTCAGCCCTTGTACTTATTGTTTTGCAAAAAGTTCGGGCATAAGGATATCAACGTTCGCCTCTTGGTTCAGCATCAAGATATAGGCTTGAAACAGCATATTTTTTTGCGCGTCCTGCATATTCAACAAAACATCGTCCGCGATTTTTTCAAACTCGCCCTCACCAACGCTTTTAATGGTATTAAGCCTTGCAACGACAGCGCCTTCATCGCTGACATATGCATGCTTTAACCATGTTTTTTCGTCTGCCGCGAAAATTTCCTTAGCAAGTTCCGGAAGCGGTCCTAAATGTTCCACTTGTCCTTCACGGGTGAAGAAAGAACTTGTTTTAATATTTTCAGGTGCGTTTTTATCATAACCGAGAACGGCTTGAGAAGCTTTTTCCTTGGCGCTTTCCTGAGCTTTCTTCATTTTCAGTTCTGCGGCAATCTCCGCTTTCACCGCTTCAAACGGCTGAACAGAACTTGCTTTCTTTTCAACAAGTTTCACAACGCTGAGCTCATCATTCAAGGTAACGGCGCTGTCCCAGACATTGCCGTTTTCCATGGCGACAAGCGCATCAACATCGCTTTGCCTTAAATTATAGGTATCCGCCAAAGAGGCAATATCGACAAAACCCGTTTTCGTGACTTTTAAATTATATTTTTTCGCTTCGTCTTCCATATTGCCGTTTGCCATAATTGCAGCAATGGCGCTGTCAACGGTTTGCGCAAGGTTTGCATTGACCCGTTCGACGGCGATATCGTGTTTAATACGGTCTTTCACTTCTTCAAAAGGAATTTGTCTGCCTTCTTTTTTATCATCGACCCAAATCAAATGGTAACCGAACTGCGTGCGCACAGGCTCGGACAAGGTGTTTTCAGGCAAAGCAAAAGCGACATCGGCAAATTCCTGAACCATTTGGGATTTGCCGAACCAGCCTAAATCACCGCCGGAGTTTTTCGTTCCGTCCTGTCCGTATTGCTGCGCCATTTTCGCAAAATCCTCAACGGTTTTTATTTGACCTGCAATATCTTGGAGCCGGCTTAGAATTTTGTCATTTTCGCTTTTGGGCGCATCAGGTTCCGCCATGAGCAAAATATGCCGGGCTTTGACTTGTTCCTCTTCACTGAATTTCGCTTGGTTATTGTCATAATACGCTTTGATCTCTTCAACCGTCACAGCATTTTCATCCGCCATGAGCGCAGGCGTGAAATTGATAAATTCCAAAGAAACCTGCGCCGGAACGGTAAACAATTCTTTTCTTTCCTCATAAACGGCTTTCGCTTCGGCATCGCTCACATTTTGCTTATCCGCTTCAAAGGGGAAGAGGACATAATCCATAGAGCGCCGTTCCCCCTGGAACGCAAACATTTTTTGCGCGATGTTCTTATCGCCGAAAACGCCGGCAGTCACAACTTCTTGGAATTTTTGAGGCAGCAGATCCAAGCGCAGATTATTTTCAAAAACTGCGGAACTTTGTCCAAAAGCTTTTAACCGCTGCTCATAGAGTTCCGCGCTGAATTTTCCGCTTTCATCGTGAAAAAAAGGAAGCGCCATCAAGGTATCGCGGAGTTCTTTAGCACTAACATCAAGCCCGATGCGTTTCGCTTCGGACAAAAACAATTTCCGAATGATGACATTTTGAAGTACCCTGTTTTCCAACTGAAAGCTCTTCAGCTGTTCTTCCGTCAAATCCGGAATGACGCTTTTTATTTCATTCGCCATTTGATTGTAGGCTTGTTGAAACTCATTGATAGTAATAGGCTCACCATTGACTTTTGCCACAATTCCGGAATTGGAAGTATTGCTTCCGATACCCCAAAAAATAAAAACAAGAATAATAAGCCCAAACGCAATTTTTATCACAAAGGAATGAGCTCCTGAACGCATACCGTCAAGCATTGTAACCTCTTTATTTATTTTCTATTTTTTATGAAATTCAACAATCCGCCTGCACGTACGAGCTGAAATTCCTGTTCGGACAAATCATGTTTGAAACAGATTTTTCCAAGCCCTTCCACTTCAGCGGCAGCGCGATTATTTTCATCAAATTCCAATGTGTTGACAAGAATTTTCGCCCCAAGCACAAGGTTATCATAATCTTCCGCGTTTTCAAAAATAAGGGGTAAAATTCCAAAATTAATCAAATTTGCCCTATGGATACGGGCGAAAGACAATGCCATGACAGCCCGTATGCCCAAATGACGCGGAGCAAGAGCCGCATGCTCGCGACTTGATCCTTGTCCGTAATTTTTTCCCGCGACAATAAAACCGCATTTGCCGCTGTCACGCATATTTTTTGCGCGCGATACAAAATTCTCATCGACACGTGAAAAAACATATTCGGAAATAGCGGGAATATTGGAACGTAACGCAGTGATTTCCGCGCCTGCTGGCATGATATGGTCCGTGGTGATTCCGTCGCCGACTTTTAAAACAACTTCACCTTGAAGTTCTGCGCCGAGAGGAGCGAAACTTTCCAAAGCGACAATATTCGGTCCCCGCAGGACAGCCGTCTTTTTGCGTTCTTCCTCATCCTGCGCAGGATATGAAAAATGATGTTTTATAGACGGAATATGTTCCGGAAACTGCGGCTTTTCAGGAGGAGTCCTCCATGTTTTCGGGTCTGTGAAACAGCCGTTTAAAGCGCAATAAGCGGCGGTTACGGGACTTACCAAATAGACCTGCGCATCTTTTGTTCCGCTTCTGCCCTCAAAATTGCGGTTGAACGTACGCACGGAAACCCCGGCGCTATGCGGGGAAGAGCCCATGCCGATACACGGACCGCATGAACATTCAAGCAGACGCACCCCGCTGTCGAGAAGGCTTGTCATGGAACCGTCTGCCATAAGCATGGACAAAACTTGCCGCGAACCGGGGGAAACGCAGGTGTCCGTATGCCGGGCAACAAATTTTCCTTTCATGATATCGGCAACTTGCTTCAAATCCGCATAGGAAGAATTGGTACAGGAACCCATGGCGACCTGATCAACCTTCATTCCCGCCAACTCGCTGACCGGCACGACATTGTCGGGCATATGCGGTTTTGCGGCAAGAGGAACGAGTTTCGTCAAATCGATTTCAACGCAGTCATCATATCGGGCATTGGCGTCGGCTTCCAAGAAAATCCAATCGTCTTCCCTGCCCATTTTGCTTAAAAATTCTTTTGTCCTATTGTCAGAAGGGAACAAGGACGCGGTCGCTCCGAGCTCCGCTCCCATATTTGTAATGGTCGCGCGTTCCGGAACAGATAAGCTTGCAACGCCCTCGCCCGTATATTCAAAAATTTTACCCACGCCGCCTTGCGTACCCAGTAAACGCAGCAATTCCAAAATGATGTCTTTTGCTTGGGCAAAACCTTGCAGCGCTCCTGATAAACGGACTTCCACAATCTGCGGCATGGAAATGGTATACGGCTCGCCCGCCATGCTCAATGCGACGGATAAGCCCCCCGCCCCCATAGCCAAACATCCGATACCGCCCGCCGTCGGTGTATGGCTGTCGGAACCGATAAGAATTTTTGCCGGCTTTGCAAAATTTTCCAGATGCAGCTGATGGCAAATCCCTGTGCCGGGAGCGGAATACACCGCCCCGTAACGGGCTGCGACTGTCCGTAAAAATTGATGATCGTCAGGATTTTTAAAACCCATTTGCAGCGTGTTATGGTCAACATAGGAAACGGAAAGTTCTGTCTGCACGCTGTCGCGTCCAAGAGCTTCAAACTGCAGCCAAGCCATTGTGCCTGTCGCATCTTGGGTAAGGGTTTGGTCAACACGCAATGCAATTTCGGAACCTGTTTCCATTTTGCCGCCGACAAAGTGCGCTTTAATAATTTTTTCAGCAATATTCACAAGATACCTTCACTTTATTCTATTTCAATGCCCATACTTTTATATTCATTGAGCTTATTACGCAGTGTTCTGACGGAAATTCCCAGCAATTCGGCAGCCTGCGTTCTGTTTCCGCGTGTCACTTCCAAGCCTTTTTTAATCATCAGCCGTTCCACTTCGTGCAGCGGCATAAGGGCTCCGGAAAATTCACCCGCACTTGCCTCCGAAGAAACTGCTGAAGAGCTCGGAGCGGAAGAAACAGCCTCTTCCGCATTTTCTTCCGTTATTTCAAAATCACCCTGTTCCTGCTCCGCAAATTCATCGTCTTCAAACAAAGGCCAATTATCGGCATCAAGCAGAAAATGGGCGGAAACAATGTCTTTTCCCGCGGCAAGAAGGACAGCCCTTTCCATGAGATTTTGCAATTCACGGACATTTCCGGGCCATTCATATTTTTTCAGCCAAAGCAGCGCTTCCTGTGAAAATTTCGTTTGGGGCAGCGCATACTCTTTTGTGTACATTTCAAGAAAAAACTGGGCAAGTTCAACAACATCGCCGCCGCGTTCCCGAAGGGCGGGCAAACGCAAAGGAATGACATTTAAACGAAAATACAGGTCCTGACGGAATTTTCCCTCTTTAACCCAATCTTCCAAATTTCTGTTGGTCGTTGCGATAACGCGCACATCAACTTTAACCGTTTCCGTTCCGCCGACTCTGTCGATTTCCCCTTCCTGCAAAGCACGCAAAAGTTTCGCCTGCAGCCCCAGTTCCATTTCGGAAATTTCGTCAAGCAGAAGAGTGCCGCCGCTCGCAAGCTCGAATTTGCCGATTTTTCGTCCTATCGCTCCTGTGAAGCTTCCTTTTTCATGCCCGAAAAGCTCGCTTTCAAGCAAATGTTCAGGAAGCGCGGCGCAGTTTATGGCAATGAAAGGTCCCTTCGCCCTGTCGCTCCATGCGTGCAGATTTTTGGAGAACATTTCCTTACCGGTTCCGGATTCCCCATTGATCAAAACAGTCGCTTTCGACGGCGCGACCTGCTTCGCAAGGACCAAAACCCTCCGCATGGCAAGGCTGCTGCCCACGATTTTCGGAGCGGGCGTTTTTACTTCGCTCTGCTTGTTTTGAACCGGGGTTTTATTGTCAGGCAGAGCTAAAAATTTTTCAAGAACAAGCGGATCCGTCCAATAGTCGAAAGCCCCCAGTTCCATGAAATAACGGGCTTCATCGGGCGTGCCTTTTTCAGCCAAAACAATGATGCGGGGATAGGAAACGGTATTTTTTGCCTCTTCAAAAAGTTCTTCGACTTTAAATCCGGGCAGGCTCGGACGGCTGATTATGTATTGCGGAGAAGAAGATTCAATAAAAGCAGACGCTCCTTTAGCATTTTCCGCTAAAGAAGCTTCGATTTCTGCGCTTCGCAGTTGTGGAAAAATTCGAGTTACAGCAGATGCTGGTGTCAAAAATAATACACGTTTTAAGCTCATGGAAAAAATATAGTATAAAAAATTATTTCTTGCAAGATTTTCTCTTAGCTTCCAGCCGGCAAAATATGTCTCCGGCGCATTTTTTCATTCAGTCTAAAACGCATTTTGCAAAATCAAGACACATGACCCCCATATTTTGCAAATCACGGCAATTCGTTTCTGCAATTTCATCTGTCTGGGCGGAACAGCAATCCGTAAGCACTGTCGTATGAAAATCATGGCAAAGGGCGTCAACCGCGGTTGCACGGATACAATTCGGATACTGCGTTCCTGCGACAAGCAAATGGGTGATGTTTTTTTCCCTCAGCAGCTGCAGCAAATTTGTTCCGAAAAACGCACTGAAACGGGGTTTTACGACAACCGTATCCTCCGCATGGGGAGCCAGTTCCTGCACGATTTTCGCACCGTCCGTTCCTGCGATACAAAAACCTTGCCCTTTTTGAAAAAGGCTTTTGCGAAAAATTTCCGCATTATCCCCATTGGTATCATAAGCGCGGATAACATGGAAAACGGGAACATGTTTTTCATGACAAATCCGCATGGCGTTTTTTATGGCGGGAACTGTGGCTTTTGCTCCTTTCACCGCTGTTTTTTCCGTCAAAACAAAATCATTTTGCATATCAACGATAATAAGCGCATATTTTTTCATAAACGTATCTCCAACAAAAAAACATAAAAAAAACGATACAAAAAAAGCCCTGCGAAGGGCTTTTCGTTATTTCAGCTGCGCAAGCAGAGTATCTTTTATGCTGTCAATGGAACCGCTGCCTTCAAGAGCGATATACACGGTCTTGCCCGCACTTTTTTCCGCGACATCCTTAAAATAATACGCTGCCGCCAAGGTGCCGTTTTCCGTATTATAATAAATATCATGGCGTTTATTGATTGCGTCTTCGTTTTGGTCGTCAGCCCGTGCGGAAAGTTCTCCGCCGCAAACACGGCAAACATCGCCGTTCGGCTTGATCGCGTCAATAAAGATATTGTTAGGGTGGTTATTGTTGTTTTTGCAAAGCCTGCGTCCCATAATGCGGTTACGGGCAATTTCACGGGCGAGCACGATTTCGACCACATAATCCAAATGCATGCCGGCTTTATCGAGCGCTTCTTTCAATTTGCGGGCTTGCTCCATATTGCGGGGAAAACCGTCCAGGAGCCAGCCTTTATTGCCTTTTTCTTTCAAAATTTCCAAAATCATAGGAATAGTGATTTCATCGGGAACAAGCTCCCCTCTATCCATATATTCCTTGGCTTTTTTGCCCAATTCGGTGCCCTGTCCGACATGCTGACGGAAAACCGCGCCGGATTCGATATGGGCGACACCGTATTTTTCCATAATAAGGGCACCTTGCGTGCCTTTGCCACTGCCATTCGGTCCAAAAATAAGAATATTCATACGCTTCCCTACTTTGATTGAAGTTTCAAATATAAATCACCCTGCCATTTTCCGATCTTTTTCCCTAAGCCGCGCAAACGCATGGGCTTTCCGGGAACGAAATCTTTTGGCAGAGTCAATTCTACGGTTTGCAATTCATTTGTCAGTCCAACCCGGAACTGTAAACGCATTTTCACTCCGGGCTGCAATTTGGCTGCCGGAAAAAACAATTCCAGCTCCTCATCAATCTGATTTTTAAACCAGGAAGAAATACCTTTTTTTATTCCTTCCAAAGGTTCGGCACCCGCCTTGATGATGGCTTGGGGAATACTGTTTTCCTTATTAGCAGAAATTTCTTGTTCTGTAAAATAATCTTTTTGACTTTTTTCTTCTTTATTCCGATCGCTCTGGCTGTTCTGCCGCGAAGCATTCACATTGGTATAAGCCGTATCCTGCGACGTGCTCGCCTCCGCTTTTTCCTCTTTTGCGTTTTCTTCCGGCTGCTGATGAACTTTCTGTTCAAAATTTCCTGTATATTTATTGTAAATGGGTACGCCGAACGCGTTATACGCATTATTGGGATTTTTATATTGGACCTGTTCCTGATTTTTGTTTTGATTCTGCGCATGGGCTTGGCTTTCACGCTCTTTGCGCACTTCTTCCATTTGTTCGATAATCAGTGTTTTAAATTCCTGGGCTTTTTCTTCCAATTTTTTAATAAGATTTAAACGCTCTTCCTCTTGTTTCGCTTTTATTCTCGCTTCTTCCTTATCTATTTCTTCCTGCAGGCGTTTCCGGCGTATCTCTTCGCGCCTTGCCCTTTCACGGGCTTGGCGGCGTTCCATTTCCTTGCGTTCGCGCTCAATGCGTTCTTCACGTTCTTTTTCCTTACGCTTTCTTTCCTCAGCCCTTTTTTGTTCAGCCTGCCTTTTTTCTTCTTCAAATTTTGATTTTCTTGCTTTTTCGGCATTCACAAACTGGGCTTTGGCGGAATTTTTCTTCGCCTGACTGTCCAGATATGTGATGACAGTCACATAGGCTTCATTCACACGCTGAAATTCCATGGCGGCATTTTCATTGTCCGGATGCAAGTCAGGGTGCAAAGCAAAGGCGCGCTTGCGGTATGCCTGCTTCACGTCGTCAATGCCCGCACTCCGCGCAACGTCAAGGAGCGTATACGCTTCCTGCAATGTCAATGTGTTCTTCGCCATTTTTTCCCTGTCCTGCGCCTCTTACTTCAATTCAGGCAATTCATTTTCATCAACAATCAATGCGCGCCCGTCAACACTCTTATCCCTGCAAAGCAAACCGTTGTTCTTTAAATACGCATAGCCGTCACGGGCGAAAAAAGCATGCGAAACGGTTTTCACAATTCCGGGACAATCCTCTTTCGCCATGGCGAAACTGAATTCATCAATCAAATTTCCGCGAAAATACGGCCAAGCCCTGCAAACATCGGGACGTGCCTCATGAATTGTGCAGCCCCGCCCCTCTTTAAAAAAATAGCAAAAACCGTCTTCACCAGTGATCAGAACAGGCTTGCCGTCAAAAATTTCCGTATACCGCGCCAAAAAATCCGCTTTTTCCATATTGAAATAAACAAGCAAACGCGGCAAATCCCTTTGCCCCACAACAATACCGCCCCGTCCATGGCAACAATGCCCGCAGCGCCGGCAAGAAAAACTTTTTTCCGACATGATCAGTTACCGAAAACCCGCTTATGCTCTGTTTCAATACACGCATCTTCAACCACGACAACCCCTTCTTTCGCCATGAGTTCTCCCGCCTTTTTATTGCCAATACCAAGCTGCATCCAAAAAACTTTCGGACGCCACGGCAAAGCCAAAATTTCTTCAGCATGTTCAAGACAAGCTTCAGACGTTCTGAAAAAACAGACAATATCAGGAACTTTAGGCAAATCCTGCAAAGAAGCATAGGTCGGCAAGCCCCAAACATTTTTCCGCACGGGATGCACCGGCAAAACTTCATAACTTTGCCCTATCAAATACCGCCCCACATGTTCCACGGGAGAACCTGCCTTATCTTTAGCCCCGACAATGGCGATGACGGAGTTTTCTTTAAACAAGCGTTCCAGCTGCGTATCAAAAAGCATGTTTCCTCCTGCATGGTATCTGTTTTTTATCCATATCCTTTATTAAAAAAAGTTTCAATCTTTAAATTATCCCGCGCTTGATTATTGCAAAAAAACGCTATTTGGCATAATCAAACAAAAAATACCATTCAAAGGTAGCAAACAAAAATGCACATACCCAAAAACGAACATATCGCCCGGCTGAAAAACATAAAAACTCGTATTTGCGAAAAACACCCGCAGCTCAGCGGTTTTTTCGTTTTTTCACGGATTAATATCTATTATTTTACGGGAACGCCCGCCAACGGCGTTTTATACGTTCCCATGAACGGCGAACCGCTTTTGTTCGTGCGGAAAGGATTTGAAAAAGCGAAGCAGGAATGCCCGTTTGAACATATTTACCGCTACACGTCCTATGCGGAAATCGAAACCGTTTGTGCGGACTTAGGCTTGGCGCTTTCGGAAAATGCTTTGTACGGAATGGAAACAGCGGGGCTTACCGCCCAGCTTGCAATGCTTTTTTGCAGTAAAATCAAAGCGTTTTCCAAAAATATCCCCGCTGCGGTCGACAATGAGATAAAATATGTCAGAAGCATAAAAAGCCCCTATGAATGCGAAAAAATACGCGAAGCCGGCAAAAGGCAGGCTTTAGCCTTGGAAAAAATCCTGCCTTTTTATCTGAACGGCATACTGCACCATACCGTGCCCCGTCCGCTTTCCATTCTTGAACAATACGGCAAGGAGCGCGCTTCACGATACGGGCAAGACCCGTTCATTCTGTCAGAAAAAAATATAGCCAAGCACTGCATACAAATTTACACGGAATTGGAGCATGGCTTTTTATGCCGGATGTCAGCGCACGGCGAAGAAATATTTTACGGACATGTCGCCTGCGGCGATAATTTAATCGCTCCGACCTATTATAACGGCGCAATGGGTTTTCAAGGCCTGCACCCTGCCTTGCCCTGTCTGGGGTCGGAAAAGGTTTGGCAAAAGGGCGAGCCGCTTTGCGTTGACATGGTGTTCAATTACGAAGGATACCATACGGACAAAACCCAATGCTATTTCTACGGACGGGAACAAGATTTGCCGGACGAAGCGAAAAAAGCCTACGAATGCTGCTTTGCCGTTCAGGAGCTCGTACTGCGGCGGCTGACACACGGCGCCGTTCCGGAAGAAATATGGTCCGAAACCTTGAAACTTGTGGAAAAATTTAACTTTACAGAACAATTCATGGGTTATAAACAAAACAGAGTGCCTTTCCTGGGGCACGGCATCGGGCTGTCTGTCGACGAATTTCCGGTCCTTGCCAAAAATTTTAAAGAACCGCTGCAAAATTCCATGATCATCGCCTGCGAACCGAAAATCGCCCTGCCGAACTTCGGCATGGTCGGCATAGAAAACACGTTTGAACTTATTGACAATACGGTAAAAAATATCACATCCGCCCAAGACGGAATTATTTTTATCTCTTAAAAGAGGCTCCTATGAACATTCCTAAAAAACCGGATTATGCGAACCCTTATTTTTGGGTGGAATTTCCTGATGAAGACAATATGCGCAACCCGAAAACGGAAGCGGATGTTTTTTTCGTACACGGCACGGTTCTGCACAGCAAAACGGAAATATATTACGACACATACGACGGGGAACAACGCAGACTGCCCTTGCGTCCCCGCATGACCCATGCGGGCGTCTATAAAAAAACATGCCGGATTTTTCAGCCCCATTACCGGCAAGTCAGTATGGAAGCGCATTTAAACGACTTGGCGACCATCAGAAAATATTATGAAATTCCTTTTGAAGATGTTCTGCAAGCCTATTCCTTTTTTAAAGAAAACTGGAACAAAGACAGACCGCTTATCTTGGCAGGAAACAGCCAAGGCTCTTTTGTGCTTTTGGAACTGCTTAAATATTTGGCGCAAACCAAGCAATTACCCGAAAACATGGTGGCGGCATATCTCATCGGGGCAAGCGTGGTTCCCAGCGACCTTGAAAAAATCGGACTGCCCCTTTGCCAGAGCCCGACGGATTTGAATTGCATCATCGCTTACAATGTCTTGGCAAAAGGCGCCGTCAAAGGCTTTACCGTTTTTCCTGACGCCCTTTGCGTCAATCCGCTTTCATGGAAAAACACCGAAGAAATTGCCGATAAATCCTTACATTTGGGCTTTGTCGAAACAAAGGAAGACGGAACGCAGCTTATCCGTAAAAACGCCACAAACGCTTGGATAGACAAAAAAATCGGAGCCGTCATCGTGGATATTTACGATATTGAAACAGCTCCGCCGCGGGAATATTTTCCGAAAGGAGATTTGCACAGCTACAATTATCCGCTCTTTTTCAAAAATATCGAGGCAAACGTCGAAGAGCGGATTGCAGCATACCTGAAAAACAGAAAAAATTAAAATAAAAATTTTTCACTTGCCAAAACAAAAAAAATAACCTAAATAAATTCAGTTATTCACCAAACACATTTTCACAGCTGCTTGGGGTCCCGAACAACCGAAAGCCACACAAAAGAATAACTGTGTCATTTCAAGAAGATAGCAATATCAGGGTGCAAAGCATTGGGTGAAAATGGAAGAAAAAAACCCTTGGAGGAATTATCATGGCTTATGTAAGCATGAAACAAATGCTCGAAACCGGCGTGCATTTCGGTCACCAAACCCGCCGTTGGAATCCAAAAATGCGTCCTTACATCTTCGGCGCCCGTAACGGTGTGCATATCATCGATTTGCAGCAAACAGTAAAACTTTTCCGCACAGCCCACGATAAAATCGTTGAAACCGTAGCGAACGGCGGCAAAGTTCTTTTCATCGGCACAAAACGCCAAGCACAGGAAGCCGTTGCGCAGGAAGCCGAAAGAGCTGGCCAGCCATACGTAACAAACCGCTGGATGGGCGGCACCCTTACCAACTTCGTCACCATTCAAAAAAGCGTTGACCGCCTTAAGAAATTGGAACAAATGTTCGCCGACGGCACAATCAACCGCTATTCAAAAAAAGAAATCCTCACTTTCCAACGTGAACTTGACAAACTCAACCTCACCTTGGGCGGTATTAAAAATATGCAGGGCATTCCGCAGCTTGCTTTTGTTATCGACCCTCACCGCGAAGACATCGCTATCAAAGAATGCCGCAAGCTCGGCATTCCCGTTGTCGCCATTACCGATACCAACTGCGACCCTGATGTCATCGACTACATTATCCCCGGAAACGATGACGCAATCCGCGCAATCAAACTTTTTGTAGGCGCAATGGCGGACGCTTGCCTTGAAGGCGCCGCAATGGGCAAAGACGGCGAAGTCGTCGACTTGGAAACCATTGCCGCTAAAAACGAAGCTGAAGCAGAACAAGCTGAAAAAGCCGAACAAGAAACAGCTGAATAGTTCTTGTCCTGACAAATTTACAGTGCCGTAATCTTTTTTACGGCACTCTTTTCAACGTATAGCAATAATTGGAGATATACAATGAGCCAAATTACCGCTTCCATGGTGAAAGACCTTCGCGAAAAAACCGGCGCAGGCATGATGGACTGCAAAAAAGCGCTCCAAGAAAGTGGTGCCGATATTGAAAAAGCTGTTGACTGGCTTCGTCAAAAAGGTCTTGCAAAAGCCGCAAAACGTGCAGACCGCGCCGCCGAAGAAGGCATCATCATCCTCAAAACTTCCGGCGACAACAAAAAAGCCGTTGCCGTTGAAGTGAAGTGTGAAACCGACTTTGTCGCACGCGGCGATAAATTTATTGAATTTGCCAAAGATGTTGTCGAACATGCTTTCGACAATTTCACAAACGATGTTGAAGAAATGCTCAGCCATAGTTTCAGAGGCACGACCATGAAAGAAGCTATCGGTGAAGCTGTTGCCGCTATCGGTGAAAACATTCTTCTCGGCAAAGCCCACAAAGCGGAATGCACCGAAGGCGTTGTCGGCGCTTATGTCCACTCAAACGGCAAACTTGCCGCCTTGGTCGAAGTCCGCACCACCGGCAACGAAGCAGCCGCTCTTGAATTTGCCAAAAACGTGGCAATGCAAGTTGTTGCAACAAGCCCTATCGCTCTTAGCGCCGAAAGCGTCGACCCGGCTCTTTTGGAAAGAGAACGCGAAGTTTACCGCAACAAAGCAAAAGAAGAAGGCAAACCCGACAATATTATTGACAAAATCGCAGACGGTGCTGTGAAAAAATACTGCAAAGAAATTTGCCTCATGGAACAAGCCTATATCCGTGATGACAAAATGAGCATCGCAGATTACCAAAAACAAGCTTCCAAAGAAGCCGGTGCCGAATTTACCATTATCGGTTTTCAACGCATTGTTCTTGGTGAATAATTCAAGTTTTTGCTTGAAATTTTATAAAAAATAAGGCAGGATCAACCTGTCTTATTTTTTATGTGTGAAATAAATAAAAAAGATTTATGGTAGAAAAAAAAGCCAAACTGACTGCCCTGATTATTGTTTTAAATGGAGAAAGGACTATTGGTTCTTGTCTTCAATCCTTGGCTTTTTGTGACAACATTGTTGTTATTGATTCTTTCAGCACGGATAAAACAAAAGGAATCTGCCAGGAACACAAAGCGTTTTTTATTGAAAACCCGTTCAAAGGCTATATGGAACAAATCCGGTTCGGTATTGACTGGATACAAAAAAACACCCCCTCCGAATGGATTTTTTTCTTGGACTGCGACGAAATCTGCTCTTTGGAACTCAAAGAAAAAATCCAAAAAGCCCTTGCCCAAAATTCACCCGTTTCCGCCTATCAAGTTTCCCGACTCACGTGGTATTATGACAGGTTCCTCCGCCACGGGGGCATGTATCCCGACCGGCTGTTCCGTCTTTTCAAACCGGAAGCTATCGAAATATCCCAAAAAAACGGGCACCCTGTCTATATTCCCACAAAGGAACACGGCATTTTAGACGGCGATTTGCTCCATTATTCCTATGAAAGTTTCACGCACCAAATGCAAAAAATCAACGGGTATGCGACACGCGGCGCAAATTCCATGCGGGCGGAAGGAAAAAAAGGAGGGCTTGCAAAAGCGCTTTTCCACTCCTTTTGGCGTTTTTTCGCCATGTACGCTCTCAAAAAAGGCTTTTTAGACGGAAAAGCCGGATTTATCAACGCCTGTCACATCGCTTTTTATACATTTTTAAAATATATCCGCATAGACGAAGGAACATGGGGCAAACCTTTTGTCCAAAGTCTGTCAGAGTTAGCAACCAACAAACAAAAAAAGGAAAAACAATGAGCAAGTTAAAGTATCGCCGTATTATGCTGAAATTGAGCGGTGAATCCTTAGCTGGTGAAAAAGGCTTTGGTATCAATCCGGAAACAGTGACTGCCATTTGCAAAGAAATTGCTGATGTTGCCGATATGGGGCTTGAACTTGTCCTTGTTATCGGCGGCGGAAATATTTTCCGCGGCATTTCCTCTTCCGCCAAAGGAATGGAAAGGGCGACGGCTGACTATATGGGCATGCTCGCCACAATTTTAAATGCCATGGCGGTCCAAGACGCCCTTGAAAAAATGGGAAAACCCACCCGTGTTCTTTCCGCTATTGAAACAACGGAACTTTGCGAACCGTATATCCGCCGCAAAGGACTCAGCCACTTGGAAAAAAGCCGTATCGTCATTTGTGCCGGCGGAACGGGAAACCCCTATTTTACGACTGATACCGCTGCCGCCCTGCGCGCCATGGAACTTCGCTGCGAAGCTATCATCAAAGCCACGCGTGTTGACGGCATTTATGATAAGGACCCTGAAAAACACAGCGACGCCGTACGCTTTAATCGCATCACATACAAAGAAACCCTTGATAAGGAACTGAAAGTTATGGACGCAACGGCGATAACGCTCGCCCGTGAAAATAAAATGCCTATTATTGTTTGCAATATTTTAGGCGGTAATATAAAAAAAGTTATCTGTGGTGAAAACATAGGAACAATTGTTGAAGGAGAATAATATGGATATGGATAAAGATACACTCATGCTTGACGCAGAAGAACGTATGGAAAAAGCGCTTCTCGCTCTTGATAAGGAATTTGCGAAGCTCCGCACGGGACGCGCCTCCACGTCCTTGGTTGACAATATCAAAGTCGATTATTACGGAACGCTTACCCCAGTTCAGCAAATGTCAACAGTATCTTGCCCTGACAGCCGTACTGTGACCATTCAGCCTTGGGATAAGGGGGCAATGGCTCTTATTGAAAAAGCAATCTTAAATTCCGACCTTGGGCTGAACCCGCAAAACGACGGTAAAGTCGTGCGCATTTCCATTCCGCCCCTTACCGAAGACCGCCGCAAGGAACTGGTGAAAGTCTGCAAAAAATATACTGAAGAATCAAAAGTGGCTATCCGCAATGTTCGCCGCGATGTTAACGACGGCATGAAAAAACTTGAAAAAGATAAGGTGCTCAGCGAGGACGAACTCAAAAAAGCCATGGACGACATTCAAAAAATAACGGATTCCTATGTTGCCAAAGCTGACCAAAAAGCGGCCGCAAAAGAAAAAGAAATTATGGAAATTTAAAAAGGCATGGCTCTTTAGCCATGCTTTTTACAAGGATTTGAGGAAATGACACTACCAAAGCACATAGCTATCATTATGGACGGCAATGGCAGATGGGCGAAACAAAGAGGGCTTTCCCGGAGCGAGGGGCATTTGGCAGGTGCAAATACGGTTGAACTTGTCATAAAAGAATGTTTACGCCATAAAATTCCTCATCTTTCTTTATATAGTTTTTCCACGGAAAACTGGAACAGGCCGAAAGAAGAAGTTGATTATCTTTTTAACTTGTTTTGCCAATTCGTTGAAAGCAAACTTCCCCTGATGCTTGAGGAAAACATACGGTTTTCCATGATCGGCGACAAAAGCGAATTGCCGGAAGAAGCGCAAAACGCTTTGGAAAACGCCATTGAAAAAACAAAACATTGCAAAAAACTGGAATTAACGCTTGCCATCAACTATTCCGGAACCCAGGAAATCCTCCATGCTGTCCGCCAAAGCGTCGGTGAAATTCTAAACCAAGAACAGCATAAGGAAAAAATTCAAGATCTTATTCAAAAAAATGAGAGTGAAGCCGTTATTTCTTATCTGACTTCGCTTTTTGACAAAAACCATTATACAGAGCAAAATTTACGCAATAACCTCTATTTGCCCTATTTGCCAAATCCTGATTTGATTATCCGCACAAGCGGAGAATTGCGGCTCAGCAATTTTTATCTGCTCCAAGCAGCCTATTCTGAATTTTACTTTACAGAAACGTTTTGGCCTGATTTTTCCGAACAGGATTTTGAAAATGCCCTTATTGCGTATCAAAACAGAAGTCGCCGATTCGGAAAAATTGACAAATAAGGATTCATTATGGCTGAATCAAAATTTTCTGCAGTAAAAACACGGATAAGAACAGCTCTTATTTTAGTTCTAATTCTTTCGATTGTCCTATATTTGGGTGAAACAGCAATTTATGCGTTCATTTGCCTTGTTTCTTTGCTTGCCCAATGGGAATTTCTTTCTCTTTTTTATCCCGGAAAAGAAAAACTGCATTTTAAAATTCTTTTTTGCGGACTTGGAGTTTTCCATTTCCTCCTTTCCTATTTTTTACCTGCCCTCCCCCTTGTTTTCAATATCTGCGCCGTCGCCCTCATCAGCGCGTTTACCGCCCTTGCCGGCTTCACCCATGAAAACGCTTGGGACAATATGAAAAAAGCGGGACTCGGCTTTATCTCATTCATCTATCTCCCTGTTGTTTTCAGCTTTATGAGCAAATTTTCCCTTATGCAGCAATTCCTTGTCTTACTCATTCCCATTGCTTCCGATACGTTTGCCTATTTTGTAGGGATAGCCGTCGGCAAACATAAGATTTGGGTTTCCGTCAGCCCCAAAAAAAGTGTTGAAGGCTGCGCCGCAGGTTTGTTCGTTTCCATTTTGATACTGCTCTATTTCGCCTATTGCCAGCATGTTGTCACCGCCCCGTTCCCTCTTTTGCTGCTTTTAGGCATCACGTTAGGCGTATTGGCGCAGCTTGGCGATTTTTTCGAATCCGCCCTCAAAAGAACCGTTGATATCAAAGACTCCGGAACGCTTCTTGCCGGACACGGCGGAGTATTGGACAGAACGGACAGTCTTCTTTTCACCATTACGGGCTTTGAACTTTTCACACTTCTTTTAAATGTTTTATAATCATGCAATATATCAGTCCGCTCAATACAGTTCCGACAACTTTTCCCAAGAAAATCGCCCTTATGGGGAGTACCGGAACGATTGGCTCGAACGCTTTGGCGGTTATCCGGGAAAGCAAGGATTTTTTTCAGGTCATTGCCCTTGCAGGCGGAAAAAACATTAAGAAATTGGCGGAACAAGCCAATGAATTTACGCCTCCGTACCTTGCTTTGCAATTTGAACAAGACATTCCGAAATTGAAGGAATTGCTCAAACCTCGTTACGCCCCCATAATTTTACACGGCAAACAAGGCTATTCGCAAATAAGTTCCTTGCAGGAAACCGACATCGTACTTTCCGCCCAAGTCGGCGCGGCAGGGCTGGCGGCAACGGTTTCCGCTGTCAGCGCGGGCAAACATGTCGCTTTGGCCAATAAGGAATCCCTTGTGCTTGCAGGCGGTTACCTCCGCAAACTCGCCCATGAGAAAAATGCCAACATCATTCCGGTTGATTCGGAACATTACGCCCTTTTCCAATGCTTAGCCCCGCATCTTGCGCAGGCGGACACGGTAAAATCCCTTATTCTTACTGCATCGGGCGGTCCTTTTCACGGCAAATCCAAAGAATTTTTGGAACACGTCACCGTTGAAGACGCCCTCAAACACCCCAACTGGAAAATGGGGGCAAAAATCACAATCGATTCCGCAAGCCTCATGAACAAAGGTTTGGAAGTCATTGAAGCCTGCCATTTATACGGCGTGAATTTGAAGCAGGTGGAAGTAGTCGTCCACCCTCAATCTATCATACACTCTTTGGTTTCCTGGCAAGACGGCTCAATCACAGCCCAACTGGCGACGCCGGACATGAAATTGCCCATTTGTGCGGCTTTTTCCTATCCCGGCATGCTGACCCAAAAAAATAACAGTGTCGCAAGTCTTGACTTAACAGCGCAAGGACTTAATTTTTATAAACCGAACAAAGAGCTTTTCCCCTGTTTGGATTTGGCATACCAGGCTTTTGTCCAAGAATTGTGCATTGAACTCAATGCCGCCAATGAAATAGCCGTTGAACGCTTTTTGCGGAAAGACATCCAATTTTTGCAAATTCCGCAGCTCATTCATGATATGCTTTGCTATGCCTCAAAATTGCCCAAAATATCATTGTTATCCCATACCATTGAAACGGCATTGAATAGTATTGAAGAACGCGACGCACATATCCGCGAGCAAGCCAAAAACTGGCATTAACCTTTAACCCTGTAAAGACCTATGGATTTCATTATTTCAATTTTTTCACATTTAGATTCCGTCATCGCAATCATACTGGTTTTAGGCGGATTGATTTTTATCCATGAGCTGGGACATTTTCTTGCTTTTCGCTCTTTAGGCGTCGGCATCGTCACATTTTCCATCGGCATGGGTCCCAAAATTTGGGGCGTCAAAAAAGGCAAAACAACCTATCAAATCGCGGCGTTTCCTTTCGGCGGCTATGTCGCCGCTGTCGGCGAATACAGCAAAGACGTGGAAGAAATAGGCTTTACCCAAGAAGAAGCCGTCAGCAACAGACCTGCATGGCAGCGCATGTATTTCGCCTTTGCCGGACCTTTTGCCAATTTGCTCACGGCTTGGGCGATTTATACGCTCCTTGCCTTCACCAGCGGCATGAACATACTGCTTCCGCAAGTCGGGGCTCTGCTTCCTGATTCCCCTGCCATGTCAGCAGGTTTGCAGGAAAAAGACCTTATCGTCGCCATTGACGGCAAAACAGTTTCCTCCTGGAATGAAGTTCCTGACATTGTCAACAATTCCGGCGGGAAAACCATGAAGTTCACCATTGAAAGAAATAATGAAAATATGGATGTTCTCATTGACCCCCAAAAAATGCCCCGTCTGAATATTTTCGGTGAAGAGGAAATTGCGTGGCTTATCGGCATACAGCCCATGGGAACCATCCACACCGAAGAACTCGGTTTTGCAGCCTCCCTCAAACAAGGCGTAACCCAGTCCCGGGATATGATTGTCCTTACCCTGACAGGACTGAAAAAAATGGTCACAGGCTCTGTTTCCGCCGATTCTGTGGGCGGTCCGCTTCTTATCGGAGAAATGATTGCAAAGCAAGCCGAAAACGGTATTGTTTCCCTGCTTCTTTTAACCGCCCTCATCAGTGTCAACTTGGGGCTTTTAAATCTCTTGCCCATTCCCATTCTTGACGGCGGACTTATTTTCTTCTGTCTTGTGGAAATGATTATCCGCCGCCCGGTACCGGAAAAACTGCAGGAGCGCCTTATGCAGCTGGGAGCGCTTCTCCTCATCGCCCTTATGATTTTTGCAACATTTAACGATATCATGCGTTGGTTTAGATAACAATAATGGACGAATTGACCCTTATCCTGAATGCAGCCGAAAAACGCCTGCAATTCATTCTTTTGCAGGATGAAATCCTTTTGCATGCGGAAGAAAGCGAACCGCAAAAAAACGGCACGGACCCGCTTCTTTCCCATATCAACCATGCCTGCCGCCAACTCGGCACCCACCCGAACCGGATAAAAAAAATCGCCGCAACAGCCGGTCCCGGAAACTTCATGGGTATACGCCTTACCGCCGCCATTGCGGGGGCGTTTTGCCGCGCCAATAACGGCATGCAGGCAAGCATAAACTATATGCAAGCCCTTGCCTATAATTATTTCGCAAAAGAAAAGGAAATTATTCATATTGTCACGGCAGGTACCCGCGAGCTTGTCCATTCCCAGTGTTTTCAATATATAAACGGTATGGCGCAAGCCCTGCAGGAAATCCGGCTCATCCCTTTTGAACAGTTGTCCGGTATTCCCTGCGAGTTCTGCTGCGGCAGCGGCATACGCACGGAAAAAGTCCAAGAAATACTCAAAAACCATGGCTGCGCCCTTTTGCCAAGTTCCTTTGACAGCCCAAGCATCAACAGCCTGCTGCAATGTTTGAAAACCGTACAATGGCAAAAAGAAGACATTTCCCCCCTTTATCTCAAAGAATGCGACGCTGTCCAAAATCTTCCGCATATCGCCGAACTGCAGGGGAGAAATCCCGAAGAAAGCCGTCAGGAACTGGAACGCCTGCTCAAAGCATGAACACGCCGTAAAACAGAAACGAATAAATTAACCATAAAAAAACGGATACTCTTCTGAATATCCGTTTTTCTGTTTTTGTGCAGCGTATGAATTTATTGCATACTGGAAACCGCCTGGCGTTTCTGATTGGCTAAAATTCTTTGTAAAACCGGGTCGTCCTCTTCTGTTGGCTGGGATAATTTCACGGAACCTGCTTTTAATTCTTCCTCTTCTTCCTGCATCATCTGCGCCGCGATTTGGGCGGAATTGAAAACCTGTTTTTTCGCGCCGGAAGAAAGTTCTTCCCCCGCTTTCTTTTCAATATCTTCAGCCTGTGCTTTTTGGGCGAAAGAACTTAAGCTGACTGTGTCTTTTTCCGTGCCGATTTCATCAATCACATTGACACGGACCGGATTTGCCGTCGGAATACGGCTGAGCGTGCTTTTGATACGTGCAGGGTCGTTCAGCAAATCGTTTCTGCCCTCACGCTCAAACATGACAGCCGTACCAAAACAAGAAAAATATTTGCTTCCGTCAGGATGAAAAGCCACGTTTTCATTATATCCGATAATGCCTTGCGCACCTTTGTTCACCGCCATGGCAGCCATTCCGAAAAACGCCTCTTCCGAATCAAAACCGCGGCAGCACACAAGGCCGAGCACTTTTGCGATAGGGCGGTTTTCAATTTGTTGTGTCGTGACAACGGGAAAACGTCCCATATTGAATAATTCTTTCGCCTCTTTCACGCTTTGTGCCTGAGAAATTTCTTTTTTGGATTTTTTTTCGTTTCCACCAAGTAACATAAACATAACAGCCTCCACAAAAACATAATTTCATACGCATGCCTTTCTTATAGCAAACCTTGTGCCATGTTTTGTATTTCAAAGGGTTAGCGTAAAAATACATATTTTTTGTTTCCCGAATTCATTTTTTTGACAATCAATAACAAATTATTTTCATTTTTTAACTTGAAATTTTCTAAAAAAATTAGTATGTTTACTGTTGTCAAATAAGCAACGCACACAAATGCATGCATTAGTTTTCACTTCATGAGAAGAGAAATAAAGCAAGCTATGCGAACCGCATTTCGATTTGTGTGTATTTCTTATTGGTATACCATGCACATATTAATTTAATACAAAACTATCTTTATGGAGGAAATATGGCAGCAAAAATGAAAACTATGGACGGCAACACCGCAGCCGCCCACGTTGCCTATGCCCTTAGCGATGCAGCCGCAATTTATCCTATCACCCCATCTTCCGTTATGGGTGAACTTATGGACGATTGGGCAGCCCAAGGTAAAAAGAACGTAATGGGACAAGTTGTCAACGTTCGGGAAATGCAGTCAGAAGCGGGGGCAGCCGGCACTGTGCACGGCAGTCTTGTCGCAGGTGCTTTGACTTCAACATTCACAGCATCTCAAGGTCTTCTTTTGATGATTCCTAATATGTATAAAATTGCCGGCGAACTTCTGCCCGGCGTGTTCCACGTTGCAGCCCGCGCTTTGGCAAGCCATTCCCTTTCCATTTTCGGCGACCACCAAGACGTCATGTCCGCCCGTCAAACAGGGTTTGCGATGCTTTGCTCCAATAACCCGCAGGAAGCGATGGACTTGGCTTTGGTAGCCCACCTTGCCGCCATTGATTCTTCCGTGCCTTTCTGTCACTTCTTTGACGGATTCCGTACTTCCCACGAAATCCGCAAAATTGAAGTTATCGACTACGACGATATCAAAAAAGTTGTGAATTGGGATAATGTGCAGGCTTTCCGCGACCGCGCCATGAACCCCGAATATCCTCATCAAAGAGGCACCGCGCAAAATCCGGATACGTATTTCCAAAACAGGGAAAGCTCCAATCCGTTCTACAACCAAATTCCAAGCATTGTCGTCGACGCTATGGAACGGGTCGAATCAATCACCGGACGCAAATACAAACCGTTTGACTATTATGGGGATCCGGAAGCGGACAGAGTCATTGTCGCAATGGGTTCCGCCTGTGACGTTATCGAAGAAGTTATCGACTACCTGAATAACGGCGGCCAAAGAGTCGGTCTTATCAAAGTTCATTTGTACCGTCCGTTCAGTGTTGACCACCTTTTCCAAGTTCTTCCCGCAACGGTTCAAACCATTACCGTTCTCGACCGTTCAAAAGAACCCGGCTCTTTGGGAGAAGCGCTCTATCAGGATATTTGCTCCGCATTTGTTGAAAAAGGCGAAGCTATCCGCGTATTCCCTAAAATCATCGCCGGACGCTATGGCCTTGGATCAAAAGACTTTACTCCCGCCATGGCTCTCGCCGTATTTGACAATATGCTCGTAAGCGGACCTAAAAACCACTTCACAGTGGGCATCAAAGACGATGTGACCTTCCTTTCCCTGGAAGTCGGCCATGAAATCGATACCGTCGCGGAAGGCACAGTCCAATGCAAATTCTTCGGTCTCGGTTCTGACGGCACAGTCGGTGCAAACAAGCAGGCCATTAAAATTATCGGTGACAATACCGATATGTTCGCTCAAGCATATTTTGCTTACGACTCCAAAAAATCCGGCGGTTTCACCGTTTCCCACCTGCGTTTCGGCAAAAAACCGATCAAATCCTCATATCTTGTCACCCGTGCCGATTTCGTCGCTTGCCATAAATCCGCCTATGTGCATTTATACGATGTTCTCGAAGGCATTAAAGAAGGCGGAACTTTCCTTTTGAACTCCGCATGGAATACCGTTGAAGAACTTGAAAAAGAACTTCCGGGTCAAATGAAGAGAATTATCGCGCAAAAGAAACTCAAATTCTATAATGTCGACGCCGTGAAAGTTGCGCAGGAAGTCGGTCTTGGCGGACGTATCAACATGGTGACACAAACCGCTTATTTCAAACTTGCCAATGTTCTTCCTTTTGAAGAAGCTATCAGCCTCTTGAAGGACTCCATCCGCAAAACTTACGGCAAAAAAGGCGAAAAAGTTGTTAACATGAACATTGCGGCTGTGGATAAAGCTATCGATGCTCTTGTTGAAATACAATATCCTGATTCTTGGGCGAATGCCGAAGACACTCCAAGCATTTACAACGACCAAGATCCGTATATCCGCGACGTTGTCCGTCCTATCCTCGCACAGCAAGGCGATAAACTTCCCGTTTCCGCATTCAGCCCTGACGGCGTCGTTCCTCTCGGCACGACGGCTTGCGAAAAACGCGGTGTCGCCATTGCCATTCCGCATTGGATTTCCGCAAACTGCATTCAATGCAACCAATGTTCTCTTGTATGTCCTCATGCTTCCATCCGTCCTATCCTTGCGACAGAAGAAGAACTTGCAGGCGCCCCTGAAAGTTTTGAAAGCGTCAACGCAATCGGCAAGGGCCTAGAAGGCTTGAAATTCCGCATGCAAGTTTATCCGATGGACTGCCAAGGCTGCGGTTCCTGCGCCAACGTTTGCCCTGCCAAGGAAAAAGCTCTTGTCATGAAGCCTCTTGCCGAAGTGCAGGACCAGGAAAATGCCAACCTTGCTTTCGCCCTTGAAAACGTTGAACAAAAAACTGACGCCATGGACCGTTTCACCCTCAAAGGTTCACAGTTCCAACAACCGCTTCTTGAATTTTCCGGTGCTTGTGCCGGCTGCGGCGAAACCCCTTATGTGAAACTTTTGACCCAACTCTTCGGTGAACGCATGGTTGTTGCCAACGCAACAGGCTGCAGCTCCATTTGGGGTGCTTCTTCTCCGGTAAATCCGTATACGACCAATAAAGACGGTCACGGTCCCGCTTGGGGCAACTCCTTGTTTGAAGACGCGGCAGAATATGGTCTTGGCATGCACGACGCCTATACGGCACGCGTGAACAAACTTGTTTCCCTTTGCGAACAAGCGCTCCAAGAAGATATTTCCGAAGAACTCAAAGAAGCCATTCAAAATTGGCTTGATAACAGAGGCGACGGCATTAAATCAAAAGAATGCGGCGAAGCTGTCATGGACCTTATTTTCGCTCAGGGCTCCTGCTCTGAAAATTGCGGCTGCGTTCTCCATGAAATAGCCCACATGAGCGACCTTTTCACGAAAAAATCTTTCTGGATCTTCGGCGGTGACGGTTGGGGCTATGATATCGGCTTCGGCGGCGTAGACCATGTTCTCGCATCAGGCGCTGACATCAATATCCTTATTATGGATACGGAAGTTTACTCCAATACCGGCGGTCAGGCTTCCAAAGCGACCCCTCTCGGCTCTATCGCGCAATTTGCCGCAAGCGGTAAGCCTATACGCAAGAAAGACATCGGCAGAATGATGATGAGCTACGGCTATGTTTATGTCGCGTATGTAAGCATGGGTGCCGATATGAACCAAGTGCTCAAAGCATTCAAAGAAGCGGAAGCGTACCACGGTCCTTCTCTCATTGTCGCTTATGCACCATGTATCAACCAAGGTATCCGCAAAGGCATGGGCAAGAGCATGGAAGAAGCGAAACTTGCCGTAAAATCCGGCTACTGGCCTCTTTACCGCTTCAATCCTGAGCTTGAACATCCATTCAGCCTTGACAGCAAAGAACCTGACGGCACGATGGAAGAATTCATGCTCGGCGAAAACCGCTTCGCACAACTTGAAAGCGCAAAGCCCGAACTTGCAAAACAATACCGTACAACCCTCATTGAACAATACAATGAACGCTATGCCCAACTCAAAAAAATGGCAGGCAAAGAATAATATTGTTCCCTAAATAAAACTTGAAAAGCCTGACAATATGTCAGGCTTTTTTTATGCCATAATAAATTCACCATATGATAATCCTTATTTTTTCCCTCTCAAAACATAATGGTGCAACGTATGTTTCCTGTAATTGACCGCAAAAATTTGCAATGCGGCAATAAGAAAAAACGTTGCGGAAACAATCCAAAAACTGCCGTACAAAGCGCAACGGATTTATTAAAAAGCGCAGGAAGCGAAAGAAAAAAGAATACAAAAAAACACAGAAAGTAAGCCAAGGAGAAAATAACCGGAATTTTTCCCAAACAAAATAATTCCGCACGAAAACAAATACGAAAAAAACGCTCCGGTGATGATTTTGCGGCTTTTACAAATCTTATTAAAAAAGAACATAAAAAAAGCGGGAAAAATCCCGCTTTTTTTATAATGATTTCAAATCAATAAACAATATCTGAATAAAATCCCTGCAACGGCTCCAAACAAAACGGCTATTTCCAGAACCCCCGTATCGCATCATGCATATCTTCCAAAATAACGTAAAAAGAAGGCACGATGACAAGGGTAATGAACGTCGCAAACAAAACCCCGAAACCAAGAGAAATAGCCATAGGCACCATCATGACAGCCTCTTTCGAGGTTTCAAACATCATGGGCATGAGCCCCATGAACGTTGTGAGCGTTGTCAACAAAATCGGTCTGAACCGCTGAATGGCTGCCTGCCTTATGGCGGTATAGCAATCTTGCCCGCCAAGCCTGCGGATATTTGCAAAATCGATAAGCACGAGCGAATCGTTCACAACGACCCCGGTCAATGCCACCATACCGAAAATACTGATGACGCTGAGGCTGTGCCCCAAAAGCATGTGTCCGAGAATTGAGCCCACAATGCCAAAAGGAATGGAAACCATAATGATAAAAGGCTGCGTATAACTTTTAAACGGAATGGCAAGCAAAGCATAAATGCCGAGCAAAGAAAACAGCAACCCGTAAATCATGGTATTCGTGCTTTCCTGCATATCCTGCTGACGCCCGCCGAAACGCCAATGAAGTCCGGGGTAACGCACCATGAGTTCAGGCAAAATATTCGCCTGCACGCTGCGCATGAGCATGCTTGTTGCGGAAGACGGATTGATATTCGCCGTCACCTGAATGCTTTTCCGCCCGTTATCATGAATAATCTTCGCCTCCGCCATGGTATCGATGACCTGCACAATATCGCGCAACAGCACTTCCTGCCCGGAGGGGGAACGCAAAACCAAATCTTCAAAATACGCAAGCAGTGTTTCATTTTCCGGCAAACGGACACGCACGGTTATTTCATTTGTTCCGCGCTGCTGACGCAAAGCAATAACCCCCTCATAGGCAGCGCGCACTTGGGAAGCTATGTCACGGGAAGTGAAGCCGAGCTGCCCTGCCAAGGGAAGAAGTTTTAAGTCAAACTGCCGCCTTGTATTGGAAATTCCCGCATCAATATCCCCTACTTCCGGAAATTCCTGTAAAAAATAAGCAAGGTCGGCTGCCGCCAAATTCAAAACATCCGTATCCCTATGGGATAAAAATACGGTCAGCCCCTTGCCCGATCCTGGACCTCCGCGGTCGGAAAGCATGCTGAGCGTTTCCACGCCGGGAATAACCCCCACCTTTTCACGCCATAAATTCGTAAATTCTTCCGTTGTGATTGGTCTTGTATTGGCATCGGTTAAAAAGGCGCGGATTTGAATGGAATCCTCGCTGATACGGGCATAAACGCCTTTGGAAAGCTTTTCCTCGCCATTTTCCGCAATAATTTCCTTTGCGGCATCGACAAGATGATTTTTAATCCTGTCTATTTCATGCTGCGGAGCACCTGCCGGCATAGTCGCTTCAGCAAAAGCGTAATCCGATTCCGCCCGCGGCATGAGGTCGAAGCCCAGCCGTCCGGAAAGAGCATAGCTGATGCTGCAAAAAAGCAAGGCAATGCCTATTGCAACCGTGACATAACGGTTTTTTATGACATAATTGATAAACGCGCCGTAACGGTATTCCACAAAATACAAAAACGCCTTATTAAAAATATCTTGCTTCTGACAAATGAACTTAATGGGTTCTTTCCACCAGGAATACACCGCGTTTTCTTCAACAAGAACTTTCTTTTGATGTGAAAGGTGGGCGGGAAGCACAAATAAGGATTCCAACAAGGAACAGCTGAACACGGCAATGACGATAAGCGGCAAACCCGCCCAAATTTTGCCCATCATTCCGGGGACAAAAAGAATAGGCAGAAAAGTCAGCATATTGGTAAGAACACTGAAAACAACAGGAATCGCAACTTCACGGATACCGCAGACAGCCGCTTCTATCGCCGGTTTCCCCCTGTCCTGCCATGAGCTGATATTTTCACCCACGACAATGGCATCGTCAACAACAATTCCGAGCGTCACAATGAAAGCAAACATGGTGATGACGTTGATTGTCAAGTCAAAAGGAATAAAAAACCAAAAACCGCCCAAGATAGAAGTCGGTATTCCCAAACTCACCCATAACGCCAAAGACGGACGCAAAAAAACAGCCAAACAGACAAAAACAAGCAAAACACCCGCAACAGCGTTGTTGATAAGGGTTTCCGCACGGTCTTTATAAATATCGGACAAATTATTCCGCACTTCCAGCCGAATGTCGCCCGGCAAAATTTCATTGTAATAATTGATGATTTTTAAAGCGGCATTGGCGACTGTCACGGGGTCGTTGCTTTCATTCTTATAAATGGCCAGAAAAAGCGTATCTTCCCCATTAAACTCGGACCAGCGGGTAACATCTTCCACCCCCTCCGAAATAGTCGCGATATCTTCCAGCATGAGGCGGCTGCCGTCTTCATTGGTACGCACGACAATATCCGCAAATTCAGCGGCGTAATCACGGCGTTCATCAACATTGAGCAAAATATCGCCCGCGCGGGTTTTCAGCGTCCCCCCGCCAAGCTCGATGGACATATCACCGATAACTGTCGCTATATCCTCTAATTTCAAGCCATACTTGCGCAGATTATCCTGCGGAACTTCCACATGGATTTCAAATTCCTTCGCCCCCTCGACTTCGACATTGGCGATAAGAGGGGATTGTGACAAATCATCTTTGATAATATCAGCCCAATACCGTAAAATCTGATAATCCTTATTCCCGTATAAAAGCACGTTTAAAACCTCGACGTGCCGAAGCCGCAAAGCGATGACGGGGCGTTCCGATTCTTTCGGAAAAGTGGAAATCCTGTCTATTTCCGCTTTCACATCCTGCAAGACTTTGTTTTCATCCACGTAATCATGCAAAGTAAGGGTCAGCTGCGTTGTTCCCGGACTGATTTTCACTGCGGTTTCTTTTATTCCGTCAACGCTTTCAAGGGAATCTTCAATGACATTGACAATGCTTTTTTCAATTTCTTCCGGTGTAGCCCCCGGATAGCTCACGCTGATGGTGATAGCGCCGACGGTAAAGGAAGGAAAAACATCTTTCGTTATGCGTGTGGAAATAAGAAAACCGCCAACAAGCAGGACAACCATCAAAATATTGGCTGCCACGGGGTTTCTCGCCATCCAAGAAAGCGGTCCCTTATTGATATTTTCGTTATGATCTTGCATGGTCACGAATTTTTAACAATATTGCTGATGGTTAAAGGCATGCCTTGAATGGCGGTAGGAATAACGGATGTGATGACATATTCGGAATTTTTCAACCCGCTGCGGATATAGACGTTGTCCAAATCTTTCCATGCGATATCGACTTCCCGAATATCAAGAACATATTGCACGCCGCCCTCATCGCTTCCGTCGTCCTTATTTTGCGTCACGGGCATAGCCACGAAAACGCTGTCGTTAGGCTGCAAAGCCCTGCGGGGCACGATAACGGAATTTTCAAGCGTTCCCGCTTTAAAAACAACTTCCGCATGGTCGCCCAAAATAAGGGCTGGAGCATTGTTCTTTATACCCAGCGGATCGGGAATGCTGATTAAGATACGTCCCATGCGCGTGGCGGAATCAAGACTCGCCACATGGCGGATAATGCGCCCCTCCCGCACAACTCCCGTGGACGTGGTGATCTGCACTTTCGAATTGGCATTTTTTTTAAGATTGAGGCTTGTCAACTTATCAATGGCAACAGCCGCTTCAATTCTGTATTCATCAATGCCTACCAGGGTCATCAAATTGTCTTGGGTATTGGTAAGACTTCCCACGGAAACATTGCGTTCCGTAACCATGGAATTATAAGGCGCTTTGATTGTCGTATAATCCACATCAAGCTGTGCCATTTTCACGGCTACTTCCGCCGCTTCTACATCGGCTTTCGCCTGAGCCAGCTGCGGCGCGCGCAAAGCCAAATCGGAAATGATGACCTCCCCGATAAATGAGGAAGAAAGCTGTTTCAACTGTTCCGCTTCCGCTTTCGCAACGCTTTGCTGCCCCATTTCAAGTTCGTAAGCCGCCTTCGCCTTCGCCAAATCACTTTTTTTCAATCGCAATGTATTCACATAGGTATCCGCGTCAAGCTTAACCAACACTTCATCTTTTTTCACAATAGCGCCGATATCGGAATTTTCTGACAAAAAAACGACCTGCGAACTCACCCGCGCATTGATATTTGTTTCCTGATACGGTTTTATCGTGCCCAGCGCCCTGATTTGCACGGGAGCCTCCCCGACGGAAACTTCCAGAACATTCACGGCGAACCGTGTCGTTTCAGCCCGTTTCCGCATGCTCACGGGTTTTGTCGCCATAAAAAACCATGAAACGGCAAACATTGCTAAAAATATTCCGATAACAATGAAAATCGTCCTTTTATTTTTCATCAACCGCTTCCTTTTGGGCTAAAACAAAAACCTGCTCTTCAGGAAAATACATATTGCCTAAGGCACGATAGAGATTAATCCGCACTTGAACCACATTGACCCGCTGTTTCGCAATAGTCCGTTCCAAATCCTGCGTGCTTTGCAAAAGGGTGAGAAAACGCATGACATCTTCCGAACCTTCCAAATAAGAATTCAACGCTCCGCGTGTCGCACTTTTCGCCATAACGTACTGCTGTTCCAAAAGCCGGAGTTTTTCCTGCTGGGAATATTCCTGTGCTATGGCATTGTTCACTTCCGCCACAGCTTCCGCCACGGTTTTTATATAGGCGGTGACCGCTTCTTCCGCCATGGCCCTCATTTTTTCAACCTGATGCTTCTTCGCCCCGGCGTCGAAAAGCGTATAACTCAAACTCGCCATAAGCTCATTGGTCCAGTTTTCAAGCAAAAGTGAAAGACTGCCCGCATTGAAAACATGCGAAACAGACAGGTTAAGCTTTGGCAGACGGTTGGCCTGCGCTTCTTTCAAATCAAAATGTTTTGCCTGCACGTTTGCCCACGCGGAACGGATATCCGGTCTGTATTGAAGCAATTCGACAGGTATTCCCACATCCGGAATAGCCAGAACATCCGGCAGAGGGGCGTGCTCGTCAATATTCAATGCATTTCCGGGAATTTTTCCAAGCAAAATGCAAAGCGTATTTTTCAATTCCAAATTCGCTTGCAGCAAATCGGGAAGCTCCGCCTTCGAGGAAGCGAGCACTTCTTCTTGCTGCAACACATCAAGACTGCTCACCAAGGAATTGGAAAACCGCACTTTCTGCAATTTGACAAGACTTTCATTAACCCTGATCTGCTCTTTGACAATGTCTGTTTCCGCTTGATTTCCCAATAATTCCACCCACGCGCTTGCAATATTCGCCGTAATGGTCATCGCTGCCGTTTGCCAATCGTCCCTGCTCGCATAAAACCGCATGTTATCGGCAGAATACGCGGAGCGCACACGCCCCCACAAATCCAGCTCATAGGATGCGGACGCATTCAGTCCATATTTTTCAGTAGTTTCAGAAACCGTCTGCCCGGAAGAACCGCTTTTTCGTTCCGCATGGGCGCTTGTTCCTGACGCTCCGACAGTTATCAAAGGAAAAAATTCGCTTTCGGCGATATGCGCCTCGGCAGCATATTGTTTCATACGTGAATATGCCGTCAAAATATCATAATTTTCTTTTAACGCCGTTTGTTCCAATGTATTTAAATCAGCGCTGGCAAAAGTATCCCACCACAATTTATTTTTATGGTTGTAAACTTCGCCCACTTCTTTCTTATACGGTTCCAATTCCGCATAAAAATATTCCCCGAGCATGGGCGAAGAAAGAAGTTCTTCCTGCAATTCGGGCCGCAATCCGGAACCTTGGCAGGCGGAACAGAAAAAAAGAAGAAAAAAGAGGCAAAAAAATCTATATAATATACGCAGCGTATGTTTTTCTTTCAACATTCACTTTTTATAGCACAAAATAAAAAAACTTACAATTCTTATTCGAACTGTAAGTTTTTTAATCCAACATCTTTATTTCTTATAACAAATGTTCCGCACGGGTTATGGCAGCTTTCAGACTGTGGCAAATATTATTCTCGCCCAAGGCGTTCATAATGCCCATTTTTTTCAGAATACGGCGGGTTCTTGCCGGCGGGTTAGCCAAAATCACATGAAAATCATTGGATTTCCTATGGGCTAAAAACGCTTCCAAAACGTGGATGCCGGTAGCGTCGATAGCCGGCACGTCACGCATATACAAAATATATACCTTGATATCGGGATTGCGGCGCATGAACATTCTTTGGAAACGGTCCACCATGCCGAAGAAGAACGGTCCGGATATGGAATAAACGAAAACCCCTTTCGGCAAATCGTCTTGATTGACAAGACTTTCGTCAAAATCACGCACGACTTCGTGTTCTTCCAACGCTTCAATGGAACTCATCACGCTCATACGGCGCATAAAGAGCAGGGAAGCCAAAAGAACACCGACATACACGGCAACGGTCAAATCGACAAGAACGGTCAGTAAAAACGTCAAAAGCATGATGGACCAGTCGGATTTGGGACCCCGCAAAATATTTTTGATTGCATTGATTTCAAGCATGCCATAGGAAGTGATGACCATGACGGCGGCAAGGCAGGCAAGGGGGATTGCGGAAGTGAGGGGAGAAAGCCAAAGCACAAAAGCAAGCACGGTAAAGCCATGGATGATGGCGGAAACGGGGCTTCTCGCACCGCTGCTGATATTGGTTGCGGTTCTTGCGATAGCGCCGGTTGCGGGAATGCCGCCGAACAAAGAACACGCGATATTGCCGGAACCTTGTGCGATAAGTTCCATATTGGAATAGTGCCTGTCCCCTGTCATGCTGTCTGCGACAACGCAGGTAAGCAATGATTCCAAACCTGCCAAAATGGCGATAGTGATAGCGTCGGGGAAAAGAACGATAATACGCTCCAAAGAAAAATGAATGGGCTGAAAACTCGGCAGGGTTGCAGGAATTTCACCGTAACGGGCAGAAATGGTTTCAACAGGCAAGCCGAAAGCCCAAACGACAAATCCCCCTACCAAAACCCCCACGACGGGAGCAGGAATACGGGGCGTAAAATACCGCACCAAAAACATCAAAATAAGCGTTCCAAGGGCAATGGCGAAAGTTGCCAAATGCAAATCACCCATTTCAGAAAAATACAAAGCCCATTTTGAAATGAAATCAGGCGGAACCTGCTCTAAAGACAAACCGAAAAAGTCACCCATTTGGGAAGAAAAAATAGTCAGGGCGATACCGGCGGTAAAACCGGTCGTCACGGGATACGGAATGTATTTGATAATGGAGCCGAGCCTGAAAAAACCTGCAAGAGCCAGCATGCAGCCCGCCATGAAAGAAGTGATGACAAGCCCGTCATAACCATGTCTGTAAACAATACCGTAAATGATGATGACAAAAGCGCCGGTCGGACCGCTCACCTGAAAACGGCTGCCTCCCAAAAAACCAATCAAAATACCGGAAATAATAGCTGTATACAAACCGTGCAGCGGCGTCACCCCGGAACCTATGGCAAAAGCCATGGCAAGAGGCATAGCGACAATACCGACCGTTATCCCTGCTATGATGTCCCGAAGCAGTTCGTCAAAACCATATCCGCCTTTGAAGACATGCAATATTTTAGGGCACAGGGGGTCAAGGGACTGACCGAATTCCGCTTCCTTATGCATGTGGGCAAACGTATTGCGGTGTGAAATACGAAAACGAATTTGAGAAATTGTCCTCGCTAAAGATTTAAACATAGTCTTTTACTTCCATGATAAATTGATTTGGGTGAATTGATTTACGTTAAATATGTCAAAAGCACTGATAATCTATATCATTTCGCTATCTTATTCAAGTAATTTTTCTCTTTTAAATCATTTTTTCCGGCAGGCTTGGCGAGAAATCGCCCAGCACTTTTTGTTCATAAGCAAATACGGAAACAATATGCCCAAAACAAGGGCGGATAAGATAAACAGGGCTGAAAATCCATTATAAAAAACCTGTTCCAAAAAAACATGTCCGGTTCCCTGCTTTGCATTTAAAAATTTTACCAATGATATTATCGTATTATATGCGGGAATGCCCGGAATCATTGGCAATATGGCAGGAAACGTGAAAACTTCCAAAAGGATATGCATTTTTTTGGCAATGCAAAAAGCCGCAAAACTCAAACAGAACGCAGCCAGAAAAGAAGCGGGAACGATATGAAGCAAACATACGTTCATTAAAAAATACCGCAAACCATGCCCGAAAGCGCCTAAAAACCCCGCCGCAAGCAACGCTTTGAAAGGAGGATTGGAAATCGAGCCGAAACCGAAAGCGGCTAAAAAAGAAAAAAACATATCTTCAAAAATCAACCATGCGTGTTCCATACTCATAAATTTTCAAGCCCCAATAAAACGGAAGTCAAAAGCAATCCTAAAGCGATACAGACAATTACCGTGCAGGAATGAAGCAGTTTTTCAATGCCATTCAAAATATGCCCTTCCAATATCTCTATTAGGGAATTTATCAAAGGCACTCCCGGAATCAAGAACAAAACACTTGTCGCCAGCGCTATGGGAGCCGACGCCCCTAAGGAAAAAAGCACGGTGCAGCCTGCGATGACTGAACTCACAAACGCGGTAAAGCTTATCACCAGCAAATGATTGATTCCTGTTCCCTGAATTTTCGAACGCACAAGATATGCCGCCGCGGTGCCTGACAAAACAAAAAGCATGGACCAAAAATCTCCGCCGAAAAGCCGGCAAAATCCCATATTTGCCAAAGATACCGCAATTAAAACAAACCAGTATGAATAACGCGGCGCAGTGATGATTTCATGATATTTTGCCGTAAGCACGGCAAAATCCATGCCTTCGTCATGCACCTGCCAGCTAAGGCGGCTGAGCATATTCTGAAAATAAAAATTCAAGGCGAAATTCGGAATATGGCGGATCGCGGTTTGCTGGACACCGTGATCTTCGGAATGGCTGAGCGTCAAAACCACGCTTTTCATTTGCAGCATGATATACACATCAAAACCATAAGCTTTTGCAAAACGTTTGACAATCCTAATCGTTTTACCCGAATGAGCTCCGGAAACAATGAGCGTTACGGCAATATCAAGCAATAATTCCAATAACTGCACATGGAATGTGTTCAATTCTTCTGTTCTTTCTTGCATGGCTTATTCTGAACGGGCTTTTTGCAAAGCCTTTTGAACGGTGCTGAACGTATAAATATCCCTGACAATGATGGGCTGATACGGATTTTTCTTGGGAAAAACCGCCAAAAGCGGTATGCTCGCACTTCCGAGAGAAGTTAAAAGCTTTTGTTTCTCTTCGGAAAACTGCGTCATGTCCACAAGAATGAACCGAACATCATCAGAAAAAATCCGTGCCAATTCTTCCTTATTTTTATTGGAAAACACTGTATTTTCAAGGACCTTGCAGGTCGGGCACCAATCAGCGGTGAATTTCAGCATCAATGTTTTTTCGCCCAAGCCCTGCATAAACTCTTGTTTTGCAAAATCCTGCCAAAAAAATGTTTCGGTTTCCGTTTCAGACTGTATGAAAAGAAAAGCGAAGATTCCCGCAGCACAGATCACCAGCAGCGCTTCCGCGAGGATTTTCCGCATTTTTTGCAGATATAAACGTGCCCACTTTCCCCAAACATACAGGCAGCAGCTCAGGATTAAAAGAAAAATTAACGTTCTCACATGCAAAAAATCCGGCAAAAGAGAAAACAAATATACCGCTGTTCCCAAAAGGAAAAATGCCAGTATTTTTTCCATGGCGATAAGCCAGGTTCCGGCTTTCGGCATGAACCGAATCAATCGAGGGCGATATGCAAAAAGAAAATAGGGCGAAGCCATGCCCAAGCCCATGCACAAAAATATAAGCAAAACCACAAAAAACGGCTGCAATACCGTAAAACCGAGCACACCGCCAAGAAGCGGACCGCTGCACGGCGTTGCCAAGATTGTGGCTAAAAAACCGCTCAAAAAAGCATCGACAGCGGCATTTTTTTGTTCCCGCACGCGTAAATTCAAAACAGGCAAATGAAAAACATCAAAAAGCGAAAGCGAAAGCATGAAAACCAACACGCACAAAAAAAGCATGAGCCAATATTTTTGGAATACTTGCCCCCAAGTCAGCCCCGCAAGACCAAGAAGCACGGCAAGAACCATGAACCAAGCCAAAATGCCCAAGGCAAAAAAAAGCATTTGCCGCCTGAAAAGCCCGCTGTCCCGCTTTAAATCCGCGCCTAAAAAAGTATGGATTTTCAATGCCGCAATCGGCAATACGCAAGGCATGAAATTTAAAATAAATCCTGCAAGCAAGCCGAAAAAGACAGCCTGCGCGGCAGAGCGCACTTCCAATTCCTGATAAAAAGGCCGTATCTGAAAAGAATATGCCGCCGCTTCTTGCTTAAAAGGAACTTCCGTCTGCATTTTTTTTTGCAAATTTTCCAAAGAAAACGCTTCTAAATCATTTCCCGCCGTTTGCACGGCGGAACCATTTTGTTGGTTTTCCTGTGTGAAACCGGTTTCACCCCTAACAGATACGAGGGAGGAATTGTTTTTTATTTCGCCAAGCCGCTCCGCTGCAAGAACGTGGTTGGAATACGCATAGAGCATATCATACAGTTCATTTTTGTATCGAAAATTCGCGCTATCAATGCTTGGAACCCCGGATAAATCCTCATGCACGGAAAAAGGAACGCAATGCTCCTGTGAACAGGCAAGCAAAGATATTCCTATTGTTTGTTCGCTTTTTTCAGGAAATAAAGCATATATCCGTGCCGTGCCCTCAAAAACCCGCACGGTTTTATCCGCTGCGGCGTCGCGCTTTTTTGTTCCCAAAGGAAAAAGCAAAGGAATTTTCTTCGAACCGCCTTTTATGCTTATTTGCGTCGGATAAACGCCGTCCTGCCCCGGAGCATAGGTATAATAGCCCTTCTCAGGTTCCAGCGTAATGCATAAAACCGTATCCTGATCGCTCTCAATCCACATCAACCGCACGGAATACGGAGATTGCCCAAGAGCGGTCCCGGTATCCCAAAAAGCCGCAAGACACGATAAAAAGCAAATAATGATTTGTAAATATTTTTTCATGCTTTCCTCAAAAAAAGCATACGCATACTTTACGGAAATTGCAAAACAAATATCGGCATAAATAAAAATAAGCAATAACAATGAATAATTACACTAAAAATTATTTTTGTCCGTTTTGTTCCTTCTTTAAGAACAGCGGAAACTTCCGCAATACGTTTTAAAATAATTTTTTGCTCCTTTTCCTGCAAATCCTGCAAATCCTGCAAACTTTCCCTGACAATCCGGTCAATCCCGCCTTTTTCACATGGTTCGGCATGAAAAAGGGCGGAAACGGAACACTGCAAAACATCCTCGATGTCTTCCAAACGTTCGAACTTAGGAGCCGTTACCCCGCTCTCGATACGTGACAACGATTGCTGCCCTATGCCTAACCGCTCCGCGAGCTCAACCTGCGTCAAATACAATCCCTTACGACTTTTACGTATATTATTGCCAAAAATATTTGTTAAAGGAATTACAGACATTCCGTTCTCCATATTTTTTAATAGCGTATCAAAAAATACTCCGCAAAAAAGAACACAAAAAAGATATTGATTTTTCTTTAAAAGCATATTAGTAATTATTCTTATCTATCATTATTTTTAAAACAAACAATTAACCTTTGATAAGACGTGCGGATAAGACAAAGACCATGTTTTAATAAATTATTAACGTTTATTGACATTATCAAGAAATGAAATAAAAATCTTTAACCATACCTTATTCATAACTGTTTTATTAATTGTATCTTACCGCAGCATGGAACATAATGAACAACGCTGAAAACTTTTTTTGTAAAAACTATACGAACAAAAAACAAATATACAATATTATCAGCCAAGCATACCAAACCCATTCCTTGTTTAAAGGATATTTGCAAAAAAGTACCATTGCTTTGCCTGCGCTTACGCTGACCAACATCTCCCACGACCATTTATTTTTTTTCTGCGACATGCAGGAAAATTTGGAAATCAGCGCAAATACCGAATTGGTACTGACCTTTCATATTCCTTTAGCCAATTCCACATTGCCTTGTGAATTTACGGTTCCGGTTGTCACCTATACCCAAAACGGCAATAAATTTTTCTTCGTCACCATGTTTCCGTATACCATTTCGCTTTTGCAGCGCAGGGAACAAATACGCTACCCCGTAAAAAGAGAAGCCTACCCCTTTTATAAACTCGCCTTTACCGATACGCAGGTGGTGAAAGAGGAATGGGAAACGATAGATAACGGCAATATTGTTTATCATGATATTTCCACGGGCGGTTTATATATACAATTAAAAAACATTGACACCATAAACGTCCCTACATTAAAATCCGTTTTGATATTGAAATGCAAATTTCCGCCTCTGCAGCGGCAGCCGGATAAAAATAAAAAAGAATGCTCAAGCTTCATTATCACAGCAAGAATATGCAATATCAGAAAAGTCAATAATGAATTGTATATCCGCGCGAAATACACCCATTGGACATATAATCTGTCCATAAAAAAATGGAATGCGGTTTATTCGCATGACGGAATAGTGCAATTGCAGCATTATATCGCATCATAACCCAAAACCGCCACATCCTGTTTTAAGAAATATGCTGACATTGACCGGTCTTTGCTCTTCTCCCGACACCCAATATGCGGATTTGGAACTGCCTGTAATACAATGTGTTTTTGAAACGGAAAAAATCAAACTTGCCCCCATTAATCAATATTCCAATCTGTTATTGAATTTTTCCAAGCAACGGCTTACAAAGAAAAAGCTCACTTCCAGATGTATTAAAAACGGATTGATTTTGATTGATGACGACAAAAGCCCTTATCACATCAATGAGAAATTTGAAGCTGTTTTTCAGAATTATGCCGATGAGTTCATACAAAAATACAACTTGAAAATAAATGAAAGCATAAGAGCCGGCGATCTCAATTTCAACACAAACAAGAACACGCTGAAGTTTAATTCCTTAAGCAAAACGGAACTGGAAGCGCTTTTAGCCAATAAGGAAAATATCCTCTTTTTGCCCGAAGGGACTGAATGCCCCCTTCCTGCAAAAAACATCATCCGTATTTCAAAAACGCTCTTTCCCGTAAAATCGGAATTTGCGTTTTATATTTTTGCCAAAGATTTCTTTTACAGCATTACCCCTTCATTTTTCACCATCGCAGGATTGAAAGATTATCTTTGCAATAAAATTGACAAAGAAAGCTTTTTCCAATCCGTCTGTTATTTGGACGATACTGCGGATATGGATGTTTTCCGCGAATTTTTAACCGTCATTGAACAAACAAATTCCATTGTCCTGTTTGCCAAAAATATTAAAAAATCCAAAAAAATCACATTAAAAAAATTATTGTCCGCCCACGATCATTTTAAAAATTCAGATAAATGGAATATCTTTTTCAGGGCATATGTCCTTGAAATTCTTTTTAAAGATATCATGTCAACAGGTTTCAACCATATTGAAAAAATCATGCTCCTGCAAAAAACAGCAAACATAACAGATAAAAAATTGATGGATCTTATTGAAAAAACAAATTACCGTGTCGGCACGCTCGGCGATATCGATAAAAACAACTACACGGTTTTGGAATGCCAATGCTTATGGTACGATACCTTATTGGCACAAAATTTTCCGAACGAACTTTTACATGAAGAAATCAGAAAATTAAAACCGTTCATAAAAGAAAAAAAAGAAATTTCCGAAACGGTTTACAATGTGCTCAGCGAAAATTTTAGACGTTTGCTGTCATAATCGGCGGAATGAAAATCCGTCCGCAAACCTTTTCAAGCCGATTATGCGTATTTCCCGGCAAGATGTGCGTAAATTTGCATAAATTCGGCATTGATAGCCGTTTGCCGCGCCAAAAAAGAAAAGGCTTCCGCTATGTTCTTTTTTCGTTCGCCTAAATTTTTTTGTCTGACCAACCGAACATCTTCCGCAAGAAGCGTATGGAAAAGTTCTTCCAAACGCAAACTCCGCGCTCCTGCGCTGTGTTTTTCCCGGACAAGTTTTCTGCCCTGCATGGCAACACGGTACAAATCGTCCTCTTTTTCCTTTGAAAGCCAATGCCTGCACAAATCAACAGCCTTCGCCACATCAAGACGCGGATAAGCCGGCAGCGAATTGACTCCGAAATCAAAAATCTCTCCAATACGGTTTTTCTTTGTGGGCATGTTATCCGCAAGACACCCGCAGCCAAGCGCCATTGCTTCAAAGGTCCTGAAGTTGAGTTCTCCCACGGCACTTTGATTTAAAATAATTTTTGAACGGGAAAAAACAGGAATAAAATTGCCGCTTGTGATGAATATCGGCTGAAACGCTTTAAAAAGCGTATAAAAGGTATGGCGTTCCGGATTGTTTTTATGTCCCATCGTTCCGACAAAAGCAACGGGAATATCACGGTTTTTAAACCATTCTTCCTTTGTTTCTTCCGGATTGAAGCGCATGGCGAACAAAGGAAAATGCTCGGAACACGGCATGAATTTCTCTTTTTCCTCCGCCTGGGCATAAAGAACATGATCAAAAGCGTAAGAAAAAGCGCCGTGCCACGCATGGCAATACGTATCAATAGAATAAAAAACGCAGGGAACAGGCAAATCTTCTATGCCGAAAATGTGCGGTAAACTGCTGTCATCCGCATAGAAAAAAATATCCGGCACAAAGCCTTTGCCCGCACAAATCTCCAGCAAGCGTTTTGCGGAAATAACAGAAGTCAGCTCCAATTCGCATCCGGCAGATTCGCCGACATGCCAGACAGTATGCCCTAATTCCCGCAATTCTTTGGTAAAATAAGAATTTTTTCCGTACTGTAAAATATTCATAAGAAAAAAGGCTTTCCCGAAAAGGGAAAGCCGCAAGATTAATTATGTTTGATTTCAACACCGAGTAATTTAATAAATTCACCGATCAAAGCGGGGTGGGCAGGCCATGCGGCGGAGGTCACCAAATTGCCGTCAACAACGGAATCGGACAATGTTTCATTGGAATTGGTCCAAATACCGCCGGCAAGCTTGATGTCAGGCATAACGGCAGGGTAGGCGGTACATTTCTTGCCACGCACAACATCCGCAGCAACCAAAAGCTGAGGACCATGGCAAATTGCGGCAATGGGTTTCTTCGCTTTTTCAAATTCCTGCACGATTTCCACTACGCGTTCATTTAGACGGATATATTCCGGTGCTCTTCCTCCGGGTATGTATAAACCTGCATAGTCCGCCGTTTTCACGTTTTCAAAATCATAATTGAGCATGAAATTATGCCCGCGTTTTTCCGAATAAGTTTGATCACCCTCGAAATCATGAATGGCGGTTGCGACAATTTCACCGCTTTTTTTGCCGGGGCAAACAACATCAACTTGAAAACCGCACATCACAAGCATTTGATAAGGAATCATAAGCTCGTAATCTTCAACGAAATCACCGGCTAACACAAGAATTTTCTTAGACATTTTAAACTCCTTTTAAGGTTTGATATACGTATACCGTTCATTTTGCAGGCGGGCAAGCTCAACTATCCCGGCGGGAACAACCTGTACGCCGTCCATAAGCGTTTCTTTGGGCAAAGAAAATTTATTCATCGCATTTTGACAAACACGGATCTGCAGGCCTTTTCCCTGTAAATCTTTCAACGCAGGCAAAGCGGTTTCTTTTTTGAACAAATTCACGGCAGGACCATTGACAAGCATGACAACTTCCGCTTTTTGCCCTTCTATCGCCGTAAAATAATTGGCGATATTTGAAATTGCGATGTTCAGGACCGCTTCATCATTTAAATCCACATGAAAAACAATATCGTAATTCATACGCCCTCCCTGCATGATTAATGGTTCAATTGTGCGATAGTCGCCAAATGGTGGACAGGACCGATACCTTTTCCGGGAGCGTATCCGTTTCTCAAAGCGCAGTTCAAATATTCCTGAGCTTTTTTCACTGCGATAATCAAAGGCTGTTTCTTTGCCAAATACGCCGTAATCGCAGCAGACAAGGTACAGCCTGTGCCGTGGCTGTTCGGCGTATCCACATACGGCTGACGCAAAGCCTCGACAGTTCCCTTTGCATCAAAAAACCAGTCCGTGACAAGGATAGGCTTGGCTTCAAAATGCCCGCCCTTAATTAAAACAGCCTTCGCCCCCATGGCGAGAAGTTTTTTTCCCGCCTCTTCCACGCTTTTATCGTCAACAAGCTTTATTCCGGTAAGCACTTCCGTTTCCGGCTTATTGGGCGTTATAAGCGCCGCCAAGGGAAAAAGCTTCTTTTTCATAATCTCCACGGCGCTTTCCTCAATAAGGGCGTGCCCGCTTGTGCTGACGCACACAGGATCGACAATCAAAGGAAAATCAACATGTTCCAACTCGCTCGCCAAAGCCTCGATAATTTCCGCACTGAAAAGCATGCCGGTCTTTGCCGCGTGAATGGGAAAACCGTCAAGCACAGCCTTCAGCTGCTGTACGACGAAATCAGCGCCAGGAGCATGAATACCGCTTACCCCAAGACCGTTTTGCGCGGTAAGCGCCGTAATAATGCTTGTTCCGTAAGTTCCTAAACTGGCAAACGTTTTCAAATCCGCCTGTATCCCTGCACCCCCGCCGCTGTCAGAACCGGCAATGGTCAATACATTGGGAAGCACGCCTGTAAACATATTTTTCTCCTATAAATAAACAGCTTCGAAAAACGCCAACACGGAATTATTTTCCAACAGTTTTAAAATTGAACCGTTGATTTGCCATGCGTCGGCTTTATTCAAGACTTGATTGAATTCCCTTGCCTGCTCTTCGCCATGGGGACAAAGCATGAGCGTTGCCCCGCCCTGCCCGAATTTAATGGAACTTTCTTCAATAGTTACAGGCATGAAGAAATTATTGCAGCCGTCAGAACCCGTCGCCATATTATCACGGATAATGATATGCGGCTCCCTTTGCCCTTCAAAAACTTCCACAGCCTTTTCACCGATTGCTGTCAACCGCCAATAGGTATTTTCCAAACTTGTGTGCTGAAACATGGATTGACAAATTCCTTTATCTGCTTTGCTTACTTTTGTAGGATACATTTCAATTTCGCCATCGCTTTTTCTGCGGAGCACAACATCCATATCCACGGTTATAGGACGGACAAACGTTTCCTGAGGGAAGTGCTTTGTGATAATTCCATTATGCACAGCGGGAAAACGGCACATGGACGTGCAGTCGGTAAAAGAAAAATCTCCGTTATTATCCTGCAATACACCGGAAACATTGAATTTTCCTATTTCAAACAATTCCTTTTCCCTGCGGGAAAAAGAAAGCATGTTTTTATCTTCATAATGCCTGAAAACAAGGGTGTTTTCATCCTGAACAGCCGCCACAAGCGGAGCATCGTTTTCTTGAGAGATTTCAATATTCTGCTTTCTGTCAATATATGCCCAGTGCGCTATCTGCATGGTTCCGTTCTTTTTTACAATAGCCAAGCCATTTTTTTCCAAAAAAACGATATCGCCCTGCGCACTGGCGAACTTGGCAGGCACAATCAATTCTTTTTCATTCACGGCTTGCCCCGCGCGATGCAACAGAATATTTTTCTCTTCTATATCAACAGGTTTTTCCGTTGCGAACAAAAGAATATTGTCATGATAAACAGAAGCTTCCATAAAAACGTTATCCCCGGCTTCAAGCACGCAGTCAAAGGAAAAAGGCAAAGGAGTTTTTCCCTCTGTGGGAATGAAATACAGGGCGAAAGGCACTGTTTCGTCATTTTTATACAAAGCATAGCGGACTTCCACACGCGGAGGAAGAAGCATGCGTTCCCGATAAAAAATTTCTCCGGTGAACGTTGTGACGGTTTGAGAAGATTTTTTGAATGTGAACGTTTGCCCCTCTGCCTCGACAGTGAGCGTTTTTCCATTCAAAGTAAGCGTGCATTCCCTTTCCTGCACGGCTCCGGAAGAAAGATACGAATAATGCAAAAGCACGGTATTTTCTCCCGTTCTTTGCCAGGAATAACCTGTGCGGGTTTTACTGTTTATGAAAGAAAATGTGCCGTCTTCTTTAAAATACACATACGTATCGGAATCCGTTTCCCAAAGCCCGGCAAGTTCATCGGCATAAGCCGGCGAAACCAAAAATAAACTTAAAAAAAGCACTGCGATATACTTCATAAAATTCTCCTATACAAGGGCAACCAAATCATATTGCTGCGTTTCCGTGATGTCTGCTTCGACAATCATTCCCGGTTTGATTTCCACTTCAGGCGGAGCGGAAACATAGGTGATGCCGTCCACATCAGGAGCCTGAAACCATGTGCGCCCGACATAAAGTCCCGCCCATTCCTCATGCTCCCTATCAATCAGGACAAGCATGCGTTCTCCGAGATATTCTTCCAAAATTTCCCCGCTGATTTCAGCCTGCAGCCGCATAAGTTCGTCTTTGCGCGCATTTTTTACACGCTCTTCGACTTGCTGAGGCATTTCAGCGGCTTTTGTTCCGTCTTCCTGTTCATAAGCAAAAACACCCAGCTGATGAAAACGGGATTTATCCACAAATTGATAAAGCTTGTCAAAATGCGAATCCGTTTCTCCGGGGAAACCGACAATAAATGTCGTGCGCAGCGCTGCTTCCGGAAAATATTTGCGTATCCTGTCCACGGCAATTTCCGGATTTTGCGCGAAAGGCCTGCCCATTCGGGCTAAAATATCCTCATGGGCGTGCTGCAGCGGAATATCGAAATAAGGTACAAACGTATCGCCTGCTTCCTGCAAATATTTCAGTAAGGTATCGGTCATTCCGGCAGGATAGAGATACATCAGCCGCAAACGTTCCAAACCGTCCAAACGGAACAGCCCGTCCAAAAGCGGACGCAAATCCTTATCGTCCGTATCACTGCCCCATGCCGTCACATCCTGCGCCACAAGAATAAGTTCTTTTATTCCGCTGCCGACAACGACCTTTGCCTCGGAAATAAGCATTTCCTTATCAAGGGAGCGATACCCCCCGCGAATGGAAGGAATAGTGCAAAAAGAGCAATTATGGCGGCAGCCCTCGCCAACTTTCAGCCATGCATAGGAGGGAGCCGTGCTTACCTTTCTGCCCTGCACGGGAATCTGCATGATACGGTTATCATGGGTAAAAGCCTGATACTCCCTTGCAGGCAATTTGATGCCGAAGTGTTCCTGAACCGCGGCGGCAACAAGGCTTCCCCAATTATCAATATCTTTTGTTTCAAGCCAAAGATTGACTTCCGGAACTTCTTTTTTCAATTCACACGTTCCATAACGTCCAACCAAGCACCCGCAAACGATAATGAAGCACTCTTCGCCGGCTTGCGTTGCTATTTCAACAATAGCCGCAACGGATTCCTGCACGGCGCTTTGAATGAATGCGCAGGTGTTGATGAAAACAACATCGGCATCTTCCAATTCATCAACAACGATGAAATCACCCAAAGACCCCAGAACATGCTCCGTATCAACTAAATTTTTAGGACATCCCAAACTATGCGTATAAATCTTCAACATCATGCTACTCTAATTTTTTTCCCAGGCGGCTAAAACGCAAGGAATTGTTTTCACTGTCCCAAGACCAGTAAATTCTCCAAGCCTTGCCGTAAATTTCATCACGATTGACCGTTCCCCAAGCGCGGGAATCTTCCGAATTATCCCTGTTGTCACCCATGCAAAAATATTCATCCGCAGGCACTTTGAAAGGCGGCATGTTGTCAAGCGCGCCATAATAATCCGGACGGGTTTGAATAATGTAATCTTCTTCCACCTTCTCCCCGTTGCGGTAAAACTGTTTATCACGCATTTCAACAATATCGCCGGGCAAACCAACAACCCGCTTTATATAGTCAACGGACGGATTTTTAGGATATTTGAATACGATGATATCCCCGTATTGCGGACCGTCCCCTTTGTAAATCCATGTATTTGAAAAAGGCAGTTTGAAACCGTAACTCAGCTTATTGACCAAAATATAATCGCCAATCTGTATGGTATTGAGCATTGAGCCTGACGGAATGGTAAAGACTGAAACCAAAAACAAACGGATGAAAGCCGCCACGACAAGGGCGACAAAAAGCGCTTCGCCGTATTCTCTGATAACGCCTTTCTTTTTAGGAGTTAATTCTGACATAGTTTCCTCAGTTCATGTAGTTGTCTGTTTTTATCATGCATCGCCAAGTCGCGCAAGTTTAATAGTTTTCATTTTCCCGCAGAAAGCCTGGCGGCTTTTTTCTAAAGCTTTTCCGAGCGCTTCCGATATGAAGATATGGAGGAATAAGAAATGGGCGAAATCCAAATCGATTTTTCCACAGAAAACAGCTTTTCGCAAAACCAGAACACAAGAGCTGTAAACCTTGCAAAACCTGTCCAAAACACCCCGCTTTCGCAAGGCTCTTCTCCTGCGCCCTTTTCCCTGCAATCCCAAACAAAACAAGACAATGTGCACATTTCGCGGTCTGCACAGCTCATTCAGCAAAACACCGCTCCTTTCTCCGCCCATGCTTCCGCCGATACCACAGCAAATGCCCGGTCCGTAGCCCTGCAAAACGGAACCCTGTCTTTGACGCAAAGTGAAAAAAACGGCATAACAAGCGATTATCAGTGGAAAAACGGCACAAATTTCCAATTCACTATCAATCAAAATATCAATCTGCAGGAAAACGAAGATCATTCCACATCTGTTTTCTTTGAACAAGACAATGTCAGCAAAAAATATCACGCAAACGGCAACATCTCAAAATATCAGGGAAACATTTTAGACGGAAATAAAAAATCCGTCCGTATCAATGCGCAGGGCGGAACGCTGAACGCTGAAAACGATACTGTTTTCGCCTTGGCAGACAACACAACCGTCAATGCCAAAGGAAATAACACCATCATCCTCAAAAATACCATGCGTGACATGCAAATCAACACCCAAAACGGCGATAACACCATAGTCGGGCAAACCCTGCAAAATGTCACCATATCCCTTACAGGCGGCAAAAACATCCTTAATTTTAAAAATGCGGAAAACAGCATAATCGATGCCCGAAAAAGCAATGTGCATTTAAATACGGGCAAACTCGCGGGAAGCACCCTAAACCTCGAAAAAGGAACACATGCTCTCAATATCCAGCAAAGTTCGCACAATACCATCCATTTTGCGTCCGGTTCTTTCAATCAAGAGTCGAAACTGAATATTTTCGGAAAAACCGAAAACACCCTCATTCACGCCTCAGGCGAAAAAGTAAATCTTTCCCTACAGCATAGCCAAAATAATTACATCCAATCCACGGCGAAATTCACGCATGCCACTTTTTCAAAATCTAAAAGCGATGTCGTGCAATTCAATACATACAGCAGTATTGTCAGCACCGGAACCCTCACGGACAGCAATATGGAAATAAACGGAACGCAAACTGTCAACATGCGGGGCAATGCACTGACCGGAAATTCCAATCTCGCACTTTCAGGGCATTCCGCGTCCCTTGCTCTCAATACGCTTTCAGAAAATGCGGCAGCGAATATCGACACCCGGCATTTCGCCCATAGCCAAATTCAAAATATTTCCGGTAATGCAACCCTTGATATTCAGGGGGGATATTACAATAATCTCGCAGTCAATACTCTGAAAGACACCGCCTTTGCAAATATTTCAGGCGACGGCGCTGTTTCTGTCAATACCATGAAAGATAATGCCGGAATCAACTTGGGGGAAGGCATACTCAATGTCACTATCGGCGCAGTTTCTGACAATGCGGTAATCCAAGGCGGAAAAAACGCTCTGCAAAGCAGGATAGGCGCAAGCTCCAAGGCAGACACGGAACAAAACCAACCCGGCAACATTCATAACACGTTTCAAAATACCGCTATTACCCAAAACCAAGAACAGACAAGAGCATTTAACGCATACCGCACAACGGCGAATAATTTCCCAAACATCCCGAACGGCTTGCAAAATCAAATAAAACTCAATCGGCTTGTGTGAAAATAATTCTTTGCAACTATTAGTATTATACAGTGTTATAACATTTTGAGTTTTTTTATTTTTACTGAATTATCAAGTAAGATACACCTCCATCTATTTAAATATTTTAACATTGATAAGAAAAATATTGCTAGTATTTCAAATATAAGCTATATATTATTTATAATTAACTATAGAATTACCTCCAATCATAGTATCATTATAAATAAAAAAGGAAATAACATGAGTGACTTTAGAAAACAAATACATGAAGATATTAAAGAATACCAAACCAAATTTCCTAATATAAAGAATATTGAAAAAGACGAGTGGGTATTTAATTATTGGATTTTAGACAATTTTTTTTATGAAGAGGAAGAACTTATTGAAGGAAAAATACTTGATTATAAGGACATGGGAATTGACGCATATGAATGTTACGATGACACTAAAGAATTATATTTAATTCAAAATAAATTCTATAGTGATACTTCTACGTTAGATGCAACTTATGTAAAAAATGATTTCTTATTAAGACCTATAACAGCATTAGAGCGAGGGATTTTCACAAAAGACAGAGAGGTGCAAGATTTCTTCACGAAATATAAAAACCATGACGACTTTACTGTATACCTACAAATTTATGTCACTAACAATAACCATTCCAAAAATGCTGAAGAATATATAAAAAAGTTCAACTTAGATCATCCCAAATATCATGCAAGTATTTTTTACTTAGATGACATAAAAGAAAAATATTATAACGACACAAAAGAAAATAAAAAGAGCTTAACTATTAATATTCGTAGCGTAAATAAAGGTACTATCTTAAATATTAATACAGATGATTATAAACTTGAAAATGTATTAGATGCAAAATATGTATTTACACCTGTATCTTCAATTTATAAATTATATAAATATTCAATGGATGAAGAATATCCTATTTTTGATATGAATATTAGAGAATATTTAGGAAATAAAGGCGTAAATAAAAAAATTTATCAAACATTACTTGATAAAGATGATAGAAAAAATTTTTTCTATTATAATAATGGAATTACAATGATCTGTGATAAAATGTCCAGTATAAACAGTAGTCCACAATTTTCAAAATACAATATGAATGTTACATTCACAGTTGAAAATCCTCAAATTGTAAATGGTTGTCAAACTGTTAATTCAATTTATGAAGCTTTAAAAAATGTTGATCCAAATGAATTAGAAAAAGAATACAAAGATACTTTTGTTATGCTCAAAATTTTACAAATAAATCGCGAAAAAGAATATGAAAAAAAACTATATGAAAATATAGTAAGGTATAATAACTCTCAAAATTCAATAGATGAAAAAAATTTTGTAGCCAATAACAATACTTTTAATAGATTAAAAAAGAGATTTGAAGATAAAGGATTTTTATTATTAATAAAACAAAGTGACAAAAATTCATATAAAAATAAATATAAAAGTATATCTAAATTAAATGAAAAAAATTTAGAATATTTGAAAAAATTTGGATTAACAGATTTAGATAAAGTTACGGATTTCTTTATACCTCTTGAAAAATTGTTACAAGTCATTATTGCTTTTTCAATTGGGGGATACGAAGCATATACTAAAAAATCAAATTTATTAAAAGATAATTCAAAGCAATATAAAACAGCTATTGATTTTATTAACAATAACAATGTAACAACTGATACTCTAATAGATTTATTCCTTTTATACAAAAAAGCAGAATTATGTAAAAATACAAGTAACGAAAACAGGTTTCCAATACCATATTATTTAATAGATACTTTTGCTAAATATGAATGCAGTGAAAGAAAACCAGAAAACATCTCTAACCAATTATTTGATAGTACTAAAATTCAATATTTAATCAAATTATATACAAAAACAACAAAATCTTATACCAAAGCATATACTAAAAGCAATAGTGTAGATTATAATCAAATGATTAAACAACCTATAGATTATGATCTACTTTCCAATTATCGAGACGGACACATTGAAGGTATGGACGAGGAATTTTAACATCAATAAAAGCAAAGGACTTTTTTTAGAAACCAATAAAAAAGTAAAAAAGTTATAAGAAATTTATTTCTATATTTATCTTTTTTGTGAGTTCGTTACAAATCACTCTTTGTAACTATTTCTAGCTAATATTGTTGCATATAATTAACCTAAATTAAGTCGTACGTACTTCTAACACTGGACGGCTTATTCTTGCAACACTATGTAAAAATACAGAAAGATAGAATACGGGCAAAAAATACTTTAATCAAATAATTACAATCAGCACTTGTATCCCCTAAAACAAACAGCGCTCTTTCTATTTGTTTATGAAGAGCTATTCAGGGAGATTTGCAGGAGATTAAACAACCGCCTCTGTGTTTTTCACGGAGGCGTAGAAAAATAACAAGTACACCAAGCCATATGGGATAAATTATTTAAAGCCGCTTGCTTTTTTATGCAGGCGGTTGGGGGATGAAAGGAATTAAATAAAAAAAGGTTTA
>ERZ777011.514-NODE-514-length-59064-cov-16.584030_pt1 | contig 59064 bp, 43 predicted proteins | sample MGYA00374964_ERZ777011 | MGnify/ENA primary metagenome ERZ777011 (study PRJEB29310, sample SAMD00008975) | mouse gut metagenome | study: EMG produced TPA metagenomics assembly of the Metagenome analysis of fecal microbiota from mouse which was promoted...
AGCCCTATCCAGCCCTATCCAGCCCCATCCAGCCCCATCCAGCCCCATCCAGCCCCATCTCGCATAAAAATATGCAAATTTATTTGCATATTTCTGGAAGAATGTATAATTTAGCGATAATCATCAACATAGATTGCTTATGACTCCTCAGCGACGCCCTATTCGACAGAATTCTTACGAAGACCTTTTTGTCTATAAAAAAGCTGTGGTGATCTCGGTAGTCACAGACATCTTTAATAAAAGATTTATCAAAGATTCCAAATTATCTGCCCAGATAACAGGTGCGGCACGCTCCGTAAAACAGAACATAGTTGAAGGAGTCATCGATGATGCCGGCTCAAAAAAGACAGGACTTATACTACTCATCATCGCACGCGGTTCACTGCACGAATTAAAGGAAGACTACAAGGATTACCTCATGTTCAACCGCATCCCCTGTTGGGAAACCACAGATCCCCGCACAGAACAACTAAGAAACTTCTGCCGAACAAACGACAATCCCACCATCTACCAGGACAAACTCCAGACACGTTCCGTCGAAACCATAGTCAACCTCGCCATGACACTCATTCACCAGGAAGACAACATGCTTCAGAAATTCATTTATTATAAAGAATCTGAATTTCTCAAAAACGGAGGTTTGACCGAACAACTTTACGCCTGTCGCAGAGAGGCACGCGAAGCAATCAACCGTATGCGGCACGCGGCAGGTCGTCAGCCACTCCCCGACACCCTATAGGGTCTGGCAGGGTCAAAATGGGGCACGATGGGGTGAGATGGGGCTGAATAGGGCTGGATAGGGTAATATGGGGATAGGGATCCTATCCAGCCCTATCCAACCCCATCTCAGCCCTATTCAGCCCCATTCAGCCCTATCCAGCCCCATCTCGCCCTATTCAGCCCCATTCAGCCCCATCCAGCCCCATCAAAGGAAGGGGCATCCGCACAAAATGCAGATGCCCCTTTATTGAGCGAAAACAAACGCCGAGGTCTTTTACTTAGCTGTCAGCGTGCAGGTGTAAGGCACTTTTGTCAGATCAAGTGTAACCTCGTAAGTTCCTGCCGAGATCGGCATATTACTACCGCTGGCAACGAGTTTCTCGGCAGAACCACCAAGATCTGCATCCCAACCACCATTGAGACGGAACTTAAATTCTGTATCCCCCTCGGCTGTTATAATGCCTGTCCATGTAAGCATGTCCGCACTCGGTGTCAGATATATGTCATTATTCCAGTCACCATTAAGACCGATCACTCCTATTTTTTCCAAAAGAAGGGTCTGCAGACTCAATCCGTTGAGGTTGGCTTTCACCCACCACATTCCTGCCGGAGCAGTCACGATATTGCCTCCGTTGGGAGTAAGGACACCATTGTTGAGCCCCCAGTTCACATCCCAGTTATCAAGAGTGGCACACAGTTTAAACTCACCGCTTGCAACGCCATTTTCGCCTGTTCTTGTGAAACCGAAATAAGTTGCGTAGTCATCAGTATACAGCTGCATGCTGTTAGCCTGGCTCCAACCATTGCCCGAACCCGGAGTGTAAAGCACTTCGTAAGCGAACGATAACGTATAAGTCTTCTCAAGCATATTTGCCACAAGACGATAACGTCCGGGTGCTGTGATAGTGCCTTCGGCACCGAGTGCAAGAGTCGTCCCGTCACCGGAAGGTCCAAAACACTGAGCCGGAGTTGCGTTACCCTCTACGCTTCCGGGAACAATACTCCACTTGAATCCAGCGGAAGCCTCTGCGGCGGTGACTTCAAAGATAGCGATGAAGTTATTATCCACATAGGCGTGAAGGTCACTGTGTTCCATCTTCTGGCTTAATGTTCCGCCGAGGAAGTAAGTGTTTTCGATATCCAGTTTTGCATCAACCGGAAGCACATTCACCTGCTGTTTGAGATAATAGAATCCTTCACCACCGAGACGCGATTGCTGAGAACCGATGTTGGCATAAGCGATGATTCCCATCCAAGGCTTGACAACCTCCGGAGTTATATTATAGAACTTGACGATTGCCTTTTCCATATCATCAGAAGACACTGCTCCGTTTTCAAGAGGAAGCACTATGGCATCAGCCATATTTTCATCCTTGGATATTGCAAGCTGCAACGATACAGAAGCGTTTTCCGGCAGCCCGGATGCATCGGCAATAGACACGACTGAGATCTGCTTACCTACAGTATTCTCAAGATCGATAGTTGAAGAATATGCTTCGGAAGGAGTAAGCGTAAGCCCGTTTGCCTCAACAATCGGCTCCTGCGGATTCTCCTGTGCGATACCGAGGTCGCTCTTGTCATCGCAAGCCGTGAAGCCGAAAGCAAGAGCCGCCATCAGAAATATACTATATTTTTTCATATTTTCTTTAGTTGTTTATCACTTCCGGAGCCTGCAGGCTCCGGAAGTTTATGATTGCTATCGGTTTACTATTCTGCTCCCTCTATAGTTATTGTATAGCTGTTAAGATCAACATTCACTTTGACCTTGGGTGCAGTCCATTGTTCAGACTTGAAGTTTGCCTTTCGTGCCACAACAGATGCCTTATACGGACCTGAGGCTACAGAGAATGTCTCCTCGCCCTCTTTGGGACCTACAAAATTAGCATCCCAATTGCCAAGCTCCGTATAGATTGCAAATTCAATACCGCCTGCAGGATCCGTCACATCAAAAGTGCCTTCGTATATATTCGAGTTCGGTGCAGTCTCCCCAAGAGCACAGTTATCTTTATTGATATCCCAGCCCTGGAAATTACCTATGGCATAGATTTTCTTACCCTCAGCCTTTTGCATCTTGATAGTCATATCCTTCAGGTTGACGGTAATCTCGAGATTGCCACCCGTCCATGTCTTGTCTTGCCATGAACCCTTACCAAGTTTATCACCTTTCTCAACACTCATGAATACCGGACCGTTGAATACACCCTCAGAATCGAAAGTTATGTCCACAGGGTTGTCTTCATTCTGAGAACCTACTGCAAAGCTCTCCCAGTCACCAAGCTGGCTATAGAAGCGGAACTGGAAGTTGATCAAATCATCCTTGCCATCCACACCCGGCTCATTTGCAGGGATAAACACGTTTCCGAAATAAATCTTGGTTCCGATACCGGTTTCCTCAAGATATACCTTATCCGCATTTATGTCCCAGCCTGTAGGCTGACCGATAAGATACAACTTGCCGGGGTCTTTCACCGGGATATAAGAAGACACTGAAATATTCACGGCATTCGACCATATACGGCTCTGCGGAGCATTGTCGATCGCAGCATGCACACGCACAGAAACCGGGACAACCTCATTATTATAATTATCCATATCGAAGCCATAGAGGGTATTCACAGCCTCGCAGAAAGAGGTTCCGTCAATGTTGAGCACTGCGGAAGTTGAAGTAAACGCAGGAAGCGTATATGCCAAAGGTAAGCCATCGTCACCGAGGATAGCATTATCCGTCTCCACGTTTCCTGTTGTCTCAGCTTCATCCCATGCTGCAAAACCGGCTTCACTTTTAGCCAGCTGCACAGTATAAGTCGGAACGCAACCAAGCCCGTAGTTAGGCTGGGATACTGTAAAGGTTATATCATTGAGGTTCTGATAACTTTCGTCAGCACGGAAGATATATGTTTGATCCGCCATAGCCGGGGTGTTGAGCACAAACTCGGTAGGAACCTCCAGACGGGGCTGGGTATCCTCCTTGCAGCTTGTGAAGCATGCACCTAAAAGCACCGACAAAGCCATTAAATATGATATCTTTTTCATTTCTGATAATTTTTTTAATTTAACAGATTAATAACCGGGGTTCTGCTTCATGTTTGAACCATATGTTGCCACAACATCGGATGGAAGCGGGAAAAGGTTCATGTATTCAGGTATCGCACCTCCGTTACGCATGTTGTTTTTCCATGCCCATGTATAGCTGCTTCCTGTGAATTTATTGAAACGGATAAGGTCCGTGCGGCGAACGTTTTCCCAATAAAGTTCACGGCAGCGCTCGTCAAGAAGATTATCAAGAGTGAAATTTGCATCACCCCATGCATTAACGCCGGCTCGAGAACGGATATAGTTGACATACTCAAGTCCCTTCTTCTTGTCCCCTGCACCCCGGAGGGAGCACTCGGCTGCCATCAGATAAACATCGGCAAGACGGATAATGGGGAAGTCTGAGCTTGCAAACTCTTGAGTCTGAGCCGGAAGTCCGTTAACCTCACCGATGCCTGCCCAATTAAACGTAAAACCACGCTCACTATCAACATAAGTGTTGCGGCTAAGCATTCCATTTTCCGCAGCCTTGACATTTGTATATTTGATTGCCGCATATCCGCTTGTGAACACAGAAAACTCATCATTCTCCTTTGTGAATCCCTGTTTTTCGGTGCACCAAAGGTATGTACGACCGTCCGCGCTCACACCGTCTGTAAAGTTGAACTTGTCAGCAAACTGCTCGCGGGCATGCATACAGCTCCAGTCGGCATTAAGGCCGTAAAGCACGGTCGGCATGCTGGCTGCAGAAGTAGCAGCCGCGATAAGGAACATTGTGCCGCCATAACTTTCCGTATAAGGATACTCATAAGGTATTGTCCAAAGGATTTCATTCTGATCCTGAAGACTTCCACCGGGAGCAAACTTGTCATTACTTGCGCAAAACAGGGCAAGATAATCATTGGCAAGACCCGATCCTTTAAAACCACCCTTGTGACGTTGGATGATATTGTCGGCATGCTGCCAGCATTTGTCATACATCGGAGTGCCGGTGAACACCTCTGCATTAAGGTAATAACGGCAGAGAAGAGCCTCGACACCATCTTTACCAACACGTCCATATACACCGCTTTCTTTAAAATTAGCGAGCACGTCTTCGAGATCATCCGTAACAAGTCTGAAAAGCTCGGCACGAGTAGTCTGGGGAGGAACCTCTCCATATTTCATGTCGTCCCACGCACGGACAGCATTCCCGAAGAAATCAATAACATAATAATATGACAGTGCTCTCAATGCACGAGCCTCAAGCACGAACTGGTCCGCGAGGGGCTTTGTCTGCGCATCTATTGTAAATGTTCCGTCGTTAACCGACCTTATGAAGTCGTTACATACGGCAATGTGAGTGTAAAGACGTCCGTAAGCACCCTGAAGCACGCCATTGGAAGAACCCCATGTGCCTGTGCAAAGATCGAACACTCCGACATCTGGCCATATCCATGTAACCTCATCGGTTGTGAACTCATTAAGCATAAAGATAACACGGCTCCAGTTGGAAGTACCTCCGTCAAGACCGGAAATATCCGAACCTCCATTAGGACCACCCTGACCGGAAACAGCCAGCGACGAATAGCATTTCGCCATCACCTCGGAAAGATATTTCTGAGGATCCTCTCCGAAATTACCGGAAGTGATAGAATTGGGGTCATTGGGAAGCTGATCCAGATCTCCCACGCAGGAAACAAGACCTGTCATAGAAAACAGGGCAGCGCCAATGAAAATTTTGCTGATATATGATTTCATATTTATTAAATCTATATTTATGAGAGATTAGAATGTAGCCACAAGACCGAACGTGCATGTAACAGGGCGCGGATATACGTTGTTGTCGATACCACCGAACACCTCCGGATCAAGTCCTTTGTATTTTGTTATGACAAACGGATTCTGAACCGCACCATATAGACGGAGACGAAGCTTGTCGCTAAACAGATTGTTGAATGTATATCCGAGAGTTATGTTGTCGCAACGTACGAATCCCGCATTCTGCAACCAATAATCGGAATAATAAGTATTGGTTGTCTGACCACCCTTGAAGTAGAAATCCGTATCAACAAGGTTATGAATACCGGATGTATTGTATGTGTCAGAGAGTGTGCTGTGGGTCGAAGCTACATCATTGTAAACATAGTTGCCGATGGAAGCCCTGAGCTGGAATCCGAAATCCCAATTTTTCCAAGAGAATGTATTATTCCACGACATCGTCACTTTAGGATCTCTTGAATGACGGAAAACGCGGTCATTGTCGTCTATTGTACCATCACCGTTCTGGTCTACATAACAACCTTCGATAGGCTGACCGTTCTGGTCATACACCTGCTCGTAAAGGTGGAAAGTATAGGCGGGATAGCCTACCTTATGCGCCTGAACATTATTACCCGTACCGCCGGATATACCACCGGTAGCGATATAAGAATTCGGATCTGCAGTGTTATTGAGTTTGGTTATCTCGTTTGAGTTCCACGCCACATTCAAGCTTGTGTTCCAGGTAAAGTCATCGGTCATGACCGGTTTTGCACCGATTGTTGCCTCCACACCTATATTGCGGAGCGTTCCGATATTCTGGTCCATCATGTTTGAAGTTGCCGCACCCGGAGCTACAGTCACAAAAGAGAGGAGGTCTTTGGAATTACGGAGATACCAGTCAAGAGCCACGGTAAGTCTGTTGTTCCACCATCCCATATCGAGACCCACGTTCCAGGTGGTTGTCTCCTCCCACTTGAGATCAGGGTTATATACACCGGGATAAAGCGTGTTGGAGATAAGCTGACCATCTGCGTTAACATACTGTCCATTGATCATATTAGGGTAATAAGATCCCTGAGTGGTAGATACATATACAGGCATATACGGGAAATAACCGCCAACGCTCTGCTGACCGGTAACACCCCATCCCAGACGGAGTTTAAACTCATTCATATTAGTTGCAGACTCCATAAACGACATGTTATTGATCTTCCATGCAAGAGCCAAAGCGGGGAATAGACCCCAGCGGTTGTCTTTCGAGAAGCGTGAAGTTCCATCGTCACGGAGTGTGAACGTAAGCAGGTAAGTATCCTTGAATGAATAATTGAGACGTCCGAAGAAACTTATAAGCATAAGATTTCCTGTAGACCAATAATAGTCAGTAGAAATATGAGAGCCTGGATCAGCAGTATCAGGATTAATTGTCAGAACTCCTGCAGTTGTTGCAGGACCGAAGAATCCCTTTGAAGTGAATATCGTACCGTTGTTATTGCCATGAGCATCGAAACGCTGCCAGGAATAACCCGCCATCACGTCAAGCGTAGAATAGATCTTGTCAAACTCCTTCTTATAATTGAGATAGAAATCAAGGAGGGTATTGCGGCGAAGTTCATAAACCTCATAACGGGTTCCTGCACCATTCTTGATGTTTTCGTTCCATGATGTAGGCGAGTTCTGCTGGAGGAGGTTATACTCATTAGACTTGCTCACGTCATAACCGAGATTCAGGTTGGCACGTAGTTCCGGAAGGAAATGAAAAGCATAATCCAACTGCAAGTTACCATTGGAGCGATATACGTTAGACACGTTTTCGCGATCTTTGATAACAGCAAGAGGGTTCACTGTACCGTTGATATTCCAGGAATTATAACTGTCTGTAGTTACAGAAGTATATCCATTGTAAAAATAAGGGAAATCGCTATTACCGGATGCGATATTACTCATCACAGGCACTGTAGGGTTGAATGCGACAGCAGCGCCGACAGCACCCTCGTTAGAGAACGTGTTGCGCACATAGTATCCTTTAACATTCGCTGAGACTTTGAGTTTTCCATCAAAGAACTCAGGGGTGAGATTGAAGCCGGCAGTAACACGTTTCATCTGGCTATCCTTCAGGATACCGTTTGACTCGGTGAAAGTTCCGCTGACACGATACGGGAGGAAACCGGCTGTTCCACCGACACTAAGAGAATAGTCATGCGACACAGATGTGCGGAGCACCTCTTTCTGCCAATCAGTATCGGAAGTGCCAAGAGCTGCTGCCGCAGATGAATCCTCTCCCCAGTAATCCTTGATTAGGGCTGTGAATTGTGAGGCATCGAGAACGTCCCACGTACGGCGAGCGGTATTAACGCTGACATTAGCCGAGAAATTAACCTGCGGACGACCCTTCTTACCTTTCTTAGTGGTAATGATTATGACACCGTTTGATGCCCTTGAACCGTAAATCGCGGTTGCTGAAGCATCCTTAAGCACAGTCATCGACTCGATATTATCGGGAGAAATCATTGCAAGGGGGTTAGCCATACCCTGCACACCGTCATTGCTCAAAGGCACACCATCAAGCACGATCAAAGGATCATTTGATGCAGAAAGCGATGAACCGCCACGAATACGGATTGTGGCGCCACCTTCCGGGCTACCGCCACCGCTGGTCACAACCACACCCGGGCTTGCGCCGGTAAGCAGATCCTGTGCCGAGGTAGAAATACCTTCCTCGATTTCGCCGGGATTGATAACGGCAACAGAACCGGTGGCATCCGATTTCTTGACAGAACCGTAACCGATCACCACAGTCTCCTGCAGCATCTGGGCGTTGGTCTTCATCACGATGTTGAGATGTTTCTGACCGTTGACCGCCACCTCCATGGGGTCGTAGCCTACATAGCTCACAACCAGCGTCGCATTCGCCGGAACATTGATGGTGAAGTTGCCTTCAATGTCGGCAGACACGCCGTTGGAGGTGCCCTTTTCCATAATCGTGGCACCGATCAGGTCTTCGCCCTGCTCATCAGTCACGTGTCCCGTGACAGTGATCTTCTGAGCCAGCGAGGGAAGTGCGAGTGCCAGCAGCATTGCCATTGTCACCCAAAACTTCCTGTTTAGCTGAAAACAGTTGTTCTTCATGTAAGAATGAATTTAGTTTTACATTTGGTTATTAGAATATATTTTTCAATACAGTCTTCTGTTCCTAACGGGTAAATCTAAAATTCCAAAAGCCGGTCAGGCATTATTTAATTTATTGGTTTACCAATAAATTAAAACTGCATATGCAGTCGGCTTTTCAGGAATTATATCTGTCCTTTGTCTTAATTGCGGTTAACGAGTCTCATGGCGGTATAAATGCTTAGGACGCAATAAGCCTTCAAAGTACAAAGCAAAGGCAAAAATACAGATTTTATGCGTTTATTTATATTATGAAATCAATTTTAACAATTCAAACCTTGAATTTTAACATATATTAAGATTTCAATACTCCATGTCCTTGCTATTTTATATCATGATAAAGGTCAAGAAATCTGTCGATGGCAGTGGTTATCTGTCGCTTGTCTTCAAGATGCTCCCCGCTGAAACGGATATTCGCCTTCGAATAGAAACCGATTCTGTCTGAAAGCCCTTTTTCCACTGTCTGCCTGATTTCTTCCGGAGATTTCCCTTTTATCAGCGGACGTCGCGAACTGTTAATCACAAGACGCTCCACAATGCGATCGACTGTGGCGTCAAGCCAGACCACATCACTTCGTGAAAGCATGTATTCCATATTGTTGTTGAAACACGGCGTGCCGCCGCCACATGATATTACAACATTGTCAAACTCACCAGTCTCACGGAGCATAGCCGTCTCCATGCGACGGAACTCCTCCTCCCCTTTTTCGGAAAAAATTTCCGCAATCGTTTTCCGGAAACGCTGCTCTATATAAAAATCAAGGTCTATGAACTCCCGACCCATGCGGTGTGCGAGAGCCCTGCCAAAAGTAGTCTTGCCACTCGCCATATATCCGATTATGAACATCCTAACTAAGAAATATGTTACGAAAAATCCACCATGCGACAAGCAGAGACACTGCCGTCAATGCAACAGGGACAGAGTGAACGCGCATATAGAGGCGCGGATGCCTTGTCCTGTTCAGTTCAAGCCAGAGAAGAGGAGCAAGCAACGGCAGAAGCAGAAGCAGAACAGCGTTGTGGTGCCATGCGGCGGCAATATCGCCATGCAGCAAGGCATGAAGCATGCGCTGGCTGCCACAGCCGGGACACTGCCATCCCGTCAGCTGATGAAAGAGACATTTCGGCACAAACCTCGATGCCGCAGGATCCACGGCGAAATACACGGCACAGACCGCTACGACAGCGACTCCGACAAGAATATATGCGTTGCGGCGTTTCAAGCCAGCAATGACAGAGGAAGATAAACCGCGGCTGCGACAACTCCTGTAACCACAGACGCTATAATCCAGTATTCAGCCATACGCGACGCACGGCGGGCACCCTCAAGATCTCCAGCATAATATCTGGAGCTGACCATAGTACTATATACAATAGCCACAATACCGGGCATCAGGCAACACATCACCGTAGCAAGCACAGACCACACAAGATGTGTCTGCGGCATCGGCTCCCTCTCCGGCGCGGGATATGGAGGTACGGGATGATTTGCGAAAGGATGCGGAGGTACGTAGGGAGCAACCGGCGGCTGTGGAGAAACGACCGGTGGCACCGGTGGCTGAAGGGGATCGGCAGGCGCCACAGGCGGCTGTTGCCGATCCGGATAGGGAGGCGGCGTGAGATGGAGTCTTTCCGCCCAGAGAGCCTCTATCTCCTCTTCCGGAGTGAGTTTTTTTTCGGACTCTTCATTGACCTTCTCCTCTTCGGCAGAACACATGTCATGCGTTGTCACCTTCTCCTCTTTTTCCCCAAGTTTCTCAAGGTTGTCAAGATCTTTCTCTTTATCTTCCATAATTCCGATGTATTAAAAAGTATATGCCGCACACTTTCAGACCTGCTGCATATCTACCAGACGGCTGTATATTCCGCCAAGTCCGATAAGTTCCGAATGAGTCCCGGTCTCCACTATCTTCCCGTCCTGAAGCACGCATATCATGTCGGCGTTGACTATCGTCGAAAGGCGATGGGCTATGACTATCGTTGTGCGGTCCTTCATCAGTTTCTCAAGGGCATCCTGAACAAGGCGTTCGCTTTCAGTGTCGAGTGCCGATGTAGCCTCGTCAAGAATAAGGATGGAGGGATTCTTGAGAATGGCGCGGGCAATGCTGATACGTTGCCTTTGACCGCCGGAAAGACGGCATCCGCGGTCACCGATTACAGTCTGATACCCGTTTTCCGTATGCATGATGAAGTCGTGGGCGTTGGCTATGCGTGCCGCAGCCTCCACCTCCTCCTGAGTCGCGGACTTGTCGCCGAATGCGATATTATTGAAAATGGTATCATTGAAAAGTATCGCCTCCTGATTCACATTTCCCATAAGGGAGCGAAGATCTTTCACACGCAGATTCTTCACATTGATTCCGTCAACGAGTATCTCGCCGCGTTTCACATCCCAGAACCGCGGTATAAGATCCACAAGTGTAGACTTGCCGGAACCCGATTGCCCCACGATAGCCACTGTCTTGCCAGGCTTTACCTCAAGGTCGATATGCGACAGCACATCGCGTTCGCCGTCATAGCTGAAACTGACATCGCGGAAAGACACAGAACTCTTGCCTCTGTCTTCAGGCAGATTTCTTGGAGCAGCCGGATCCTGAATAGGATTGACAGCACCGAGAATCTTGTCGATGCGCTCCATTGCCGCCATACCTTTCTGTATGGTATATGATGTCTTGGAAAGTTCCTTTGCCGGATTTATAAGGCTATAGAATATCACCATGAAATAGATGAAGCTGGAGGCATCGATCGACTCACTGCCTGAAAGAATGATCGTGCCGCCGAACCAAAGGATTATCGCCACGGCAAGTGTGCCAAGAAACTCGCTCATAGGGTGCGCCAGCGCATATCGCCGCGACATCGAGTTGTGTATACGGTAAAGATCCTGCGTCTCGGCTGAGAAATTGCGTTCCATCTGCTTCTCGGCATTGAAAGCCTTCACTATCCGCAATCCACCTATCGTTTCCTCTATATTGGAAAGTATGGAACCGAAACGTTCCTGCCCCTGAAGATTCTGCTGTTTGAGTTTGCGGCCCACCACTCCGAGCAGAGTGCCGATCATCGGCAGCATGATAAAGACGAAAAGCGTCAGTTCCCAGCTGATTGCTATCATCGCCACAAGATAGGAGATGATAAGGATCGGATACTTCACAAGGCTGAATATACTTGACATTACAGAACTCTGCACTTCGGCGACATCTCCCGACATGCGTGCCATTATGTCTCCCTTCTTCTCGTTGGTGAAGAAGCCGATCGGCAGGGAGACTATCTTGAAATACATCGAATTGCGGATATCGCGGGTGACTCCGTTCTGCATCGGGATGGTGAACCATTCGCTCGTATAGGCAGATAGCACCTTGAAGAGTGTCATCACAGTCAGAGAGCCGCAAAGAAAAAGTAATGTGGGGGATGCACCGAGATCCACAATCATCTTCGACACATAATAATTGAAATTATTGGTAATGCAACCAACAAAATTACCCCATTCAAAAGCCATGTATTGATATTCCTGTGTGTCAAGACCGAAAAGCATTCTGAGAATCGGCATGATGAAGGCAAACGAGAACAGGGTCAGGAATGCTGTCAGAAGGTTGAATATCACACTTATTACGATATTCCACTTATAAGGTGCCGCAAAGCGGAGCATGAATTTAAAGAAATCTTTCATATTAAAGGAAGCGTTCCGAAAAAAAGGGGGAAAACACACTTCGCTGCAAAATTAATCAAAATCTTTGAAGATTCTGATATTTTAGTGTTAAAGGTGCTAAAGAAGACGTATCGGAGGTGCAGCCTAAGAAACTGTTTAAAGATGCGACAGCATCTCCTCCGCCTTGTCACCGTGAAAAGCGTTGAACATCGAACGCGGACGTTTCCAGCGTCTGTGACTCCACAGCCAGTATTGAGGTGCCTCGCGTATATTCTCCTCAAGAAGGCGGAAATATTCTCTCGAGGTCTCGAACATCTTATCTTTCTTTACATTTCCAGACACCGGTATGAATCGCAGCGTATAATAACCCCGTTTGGGTCGGCTCATATGGGCGTAGACTGCCTTTGCTCCGAGGAATTTGGAAATTCTTTCCGGACCCGTATAGACCCCGGTCTCATGATTGAGGAAATCGAGGAAAAGATGGATATTGAGTCCGGGAGCCTGGTCAGCAATATACCCGGTGACAGTAGGCACGCCCTCTTTCTTCCACCGTACAAGACGCTGCATGATCTCCGACATCGGGATATTGTTTGCATCAAAACGCGTGCGCAGCTTGTAAAGCAGACGGTCGAATGCCTTGTTTTCAAGCGGATGGTATATCTGCGCGCAACGTGCGGCAGAGCTTATATGAAGCGGCAGCGAGCTCACCCACTCCCAGTTGCAGTAATGACCGAGATAAAGAGTCACGGACTGCCCTTTCTCCACTGCGTCATTAATTTCCTCTATATTTTCGACTTTCAGATGACGCCGCATCTTTTTCTCCGACATCGATGCGAGCTTGAGCGTCTCCATGAAGTAGTCGCAGAGAAAGCGGTAAAAGCGTTTCTCGATTTTGCGTATTTCCTCACGGCTTTTCTCCGGGAAAGAAGATTCGAGATTTCCCCTCACGGCACTCCGCCGGTATCTCACCACATCGCACGCAAGCCATGCCAGGACATCGGACACCGCGAAGAGAATCCGGAACGGAAGCAAAGACAGGATATACGCTATTCCGTAAAGCATTATCTGGAAGAAAGTTTCATTAATGCTGGACGAACCACCCAGCGCCGTGAGCAATATCCGAGAACCCACCACACCACAGCAAGTATCCACAGATTAAGATATGAACCGCTTACCTGCGACAGACTTGCTCCGTTGGCATTCATTTTCACGAATCCCTCCACGCCCCATGTCGAAGGACATATGCCGGCAAGCCAACGCCACACGGGCAACATGTCATACATAGGCCAGATAAGTCCCGAAAGCAGCAGGAACACCAGCGATGTGGCAACCCAGAGCACAAACACGGTCTCCCTCTCCGTAACCACCGACTGAAACGCGAACCCGAGTCCGAACGACGCGAAGATCATAGGAAGTATGAACGCGAAGATCTCAAGCGCTTCGCCTGCCATCGGGAACCTGAATATCAAAGGCACGTAATGGAGCATGAAAATTATGGGAATCACGAGGATTGTCAGGTAACACAACATCTGAGCCACCATGGTCAGGAATACAGAGGGAGCGAGATTGTCGGAACAATAACCTGTCAGACGCATCGACTCGCGCTGCGCTCCTCCCGCCATTCCCACGGCAAGCACGATGCACTGCTGCAGTATGAGAATAAGCACACCCGGCATGATGAACGAGTCGAAACCGTTGCGTATGTTACCCATCGAGACATTATGCACCGGAAGAAGGTCTCCCGTAGCGATTGCCTCGGCAAGCGGAGCAATCCGGTCTATATTCTCGGTCATCAGTTCGGAGGAAAACTCCTGCATCACATTGGTCGAAGCCACAAGAAACCCTCGGTAACGAAGCAAGAGGCTCATTTCGCAATACATCACGGCATTTGATGCCTCATTCCTCCCCACTTTGCGGGCAAAGCCTTCAGGAATCTCAAGTATGGCATACGCCTTGTGGGAATCAATTGCACGGCGCGCATCGCCGAGATCTGTAGCATAACCGATGACATGCGCCTGGTCGCAGGCATCCATCTTGTGCACCAGCTCGCGCGAAAGAGCGGTACGGTCATGGTCCACCACAACCATTGACACATCCTTCACAAGTTCCGGATTATATATCAGGGAATAGATGATGGGATACGCCAGCGGTAGGAACATAAAGAAGAGTATGATTCCCACATCGTGTGTCACCATCTTGAATTCACGGCAATAGACCGCGAACATATTCCGTATGTGATCTTTGAATTTCATCTTATGGCACGTAAACAGGGTTGTTCATGTCGCGTTTCAGTCTCCAGAGAAGCGTGAAAGGCAGAAGCATGAAGATTATATAGGCAACAAACCACATCCTCGAATATGCCACATCTATTCCGTTCAGAGCCTGATCTATATATATCAGGAAGTTATAGCGTATCGGGACAATGTAGCTGAATATACCCATTGCCGGATACATGCTCGGCACCGGGAAGGAGAACGCGGCTATCGAGAATGACAGGATTCCTATCAGCGCGCAGACTGAAAGCGAAAGTCTGAGATTCGGCAGTACACACACCACAAACAAGGCGAAACCCTGACAGGCTGGAACAAACATGAATTCCGAAAGAAGCATCCATCCCCAGGAGCCATGCATCGGATAATGGCTGTAGCGGTAGAGCCATGCGGTCATGAAGAACACAATCACCCACCAGATTACGGTCTGCGGCAGGAGTTTGGCCGCCAGAGCCTTGAATATGGAACCGTCCGCCATCTGCATCAGACGGCGCGAAGTGCCGTATTTCAGCTCCTGCCCGATACTGAACGCGGTCATAAGAAAAATCATCAGCTGCAACAGACAGGGCACAAACGAGTTGGCGATATAGATACCGTAGTTGAGCTGCGGATTGCCTATCGGACGGGCGGCTATGTTCACCGGCATCATCATCGATGACAGAGATTCGGCATCGACACCTGCCGACTGCGCCACCTCCATGGCGACTCCAGCCTTGGCATAAATTGCAGTAGCCTTGAATGTCTTGAAAAGCATCGATGCCGGCACGAAATATGTCATATTGGTATAGAACGTTATCACCGGCTTGCGACCCGAAAGGAGATCCGCCTTGAAATTCTCGGGAATCAGGAAATAGCCGTATATCTCGCCCTTCTGCATCAGATCCCTGGCTTCCGAAAAACTGTTTGGCGTATATTTGAGGTCGACCATCTGCATACCTCCGAGATTCTGCGTTATCTCGCGGCTGAGAGATGTGCCGTCGCGGTCTACGATCGCTGCAGGTACACGTGTCGGCAAACCCTTGTCGAGCATCGTGGTCAGAAAAAGAAACATAAAGAGGGGGAATATGAAGAATCCGGTCCAATATACCGGTCTCCTCACAATCTGCACCAAACTCCGGAGCATAATCGCCCTGAACCCTCTGTCTGCTATCCTAATCTCTTTCATCGGTCTTCATCAAAGACTATTAATCTTTCACTCCCAGATACAGCACCGACATTCCCGGACGGAAATTCTCCACCGGCTTGTCAGGACGGCATTTGATCTGGAATGTGCGGGCATCATAATCGCCGGTGGCTTTTGTAGCCTGCCAGTTAGCATATGTGCCGAGATCCTTGATATAGAACACTTTCATATCGACCTCTTTGTCAAGAGCCGGTATCCTCACCTTGAGCACGCTACCGAGCTTTATATCCTTGAGCAAAGTCTCGCGCACATTGAAAACAGCCCAATGATCATCTTTTTCGAGCGTCATGACAGGCGCACCGGTGGCGATAAGTTCGCTTACATTAGGATAAATAACCGTTATCTCTCCGTCATAAGGAGCGGTAAGATACTGGTCTTCGAGTATGGCGTCCACCTCTTTCACTCCACCCTGCGCCACTGTCACCATGGCGGAAGACGCCTGTTTGTCTTCATGCTGCGCGCCGGAGAGGGCAAGTTCATACTGGCTTTTCGCCGCCGACTCGCCTGCCTTTGCAGCCTCGTATGCAGCCTTTGCCTCATCGCGTTTCTGCTCGCTGACAACCCCTTTCTCAAAAAGATTCTGCATCCTTTCGTAGGTTTTTCGGGTGATTCCGGCAGCCGCCTGCGCCTGCTGCCATATGTCGCGTGCACCAGCGATAATCTGCGGACGGGTACCCGCATCTACCTTGGCATTCGCAGCCTGAGCGGCTGATTCCATGGCTTTCGCCTGGTCAAGCTTCGCCTCTATCAAAGAAGACGATATCCTGACAAGGGTGTCACCAGCCTTGACCTTCTGACCCTCCTCCACAAATATTTCAGCCACACGTCCGGGGAGCTTACCCGAAATCCTCACTTCTGTAGCCTCTCCCTGTCCCTGCACCGTGTCGGGACCCGGTTTGAGACACAGGAAGCCGACTATCGCCAGAGCGGCGAGTATTATAAGAATCACGACAATCGTAAGAATGAGTGATTTGTCTTTTTTCGAAACCGCCGAGGGGTCAACCGCACCGGCAGGCTGTGTATTTTCTGTTGCCATCGCTTTGTATTTTTTCTTAATTGCTCCCGCACGGGGATATGTCACTGTACCGTATTTTCAGATATTTACCTATTAATATTTCTCGCTCAGTCTACCGATCACCTTGTCGAGATATACCTCACAGAGGTGTATTCCGATTTCGGCATCTATTTTTTCCGAGTTTGCCTGCAGCCATGCTGTCTGGGCGGCGATCACATCGTTTGTAGTCATCACACCCTCGCGGAATCCTATCTGCGCCGACCTAAGGTTCTCATCCGCACTCGCCATGTTGGATTTGGTCATCTCGTATGTCTTGAACGCCTCCTGAAAACTGAATTTCGCCTGCTTCACCTGCAGCTCGACTTTCTCCTCAAGGTCTTCGAGCATCAGACGCTGGGCGTTTGTGGCAGACTTGGTGGCACGGTAATGGTTGTAGTTTCCTCCCCAGTGCCAGATCGGTATCGCCACAGTCGCTCCCACACTGAATCCGCCTCCGAAACGTTTCTGGAAACCGTTGTTCAGGTTAGGATTGGAAAACTCATATGCTCCGACCACCGCCACTTTCGGCAGCATCTGACCCATGGCGAGTTTCTCTCTCTGCGACAGAACTGATATACCCTGCCTGATTACCTCGAGATCCTGACGGCGTGAATAGACGTCCTGCATGTTGAAAACCGGATCGGGCATTGATGTCAACCCTGTCTTGAAATCCTCGTCGGCGAGGGTCATCTCTGTCTGCACCGGCAAACCGCACACCTGGGCGAGTGCCATGCGCGCAAGCGTCAGGCCGTTGTCAAGTTTTGTGCGCATGATCTTAGCCTCGTTCAGCTTGACCTCTACCATAAGTAGATCGGCACGCGTAGCCACACCCTCCTCAAGCATTGCGTTGACGCTGTAGCGGAGCGTATCGACAAGCGTGACAAAACTGTCGGCGAGTTTCTGCTTAGACTTAAGCGACACCACCGTCCAGTAAGCCTGGTCAACGGCAAACACCACATCCTGCACCACGTTGTTGCGTGCCGCAGTGGCAAGTTTCTCTGCATATTTCGTAATTTCGTTGAGAGCCTTGATCTGTCCGCCCATGAATACCGGCTGAGTAAGTGTGAACGCACCGGCGAAAACATTATGGGTGTCAAAACTCATCGCATCTTTCGGTATCACCGCCACTTCCGTGGGGATATATCCTCCGGTCGACGGATCCTTCACAGGCGTTCCGTCGGGAGTTGTCAGGATATTGTATTTGAAACTTTGCGTGGATGGGTCAAAGCTCATGGTGGGGAGTTTCGCATCCTCGCCGAGCAGATTGATTGTGCGCTGATTGTAGAAATATGTTCCGGCAAAATCGATGCCCGGCAGATAAAGAGCCTTGGCGGCTTTTCTGTCGTAACCGGCGCCCCGGATACCCTCTTCCGCCATGCGGATGGTCTTGTTATTGCGCACCGCCATGTTCCGGCACGAGTCGAGACTGAAAGTGCCGGCATGGAGCGGAACTGCCCCAAGCGCCACACAAACAAAAGTCCCACAGATTGTTATCTTCTCAATTAGCTTCATATAGCTTGTATCTGAAATCAAAATACTTGATGATTTATAAAAAAATCACACCTATATAAATTACAAATTTAACATCATTTTGTTTAATTTAGTAATTTTGCAGTCAATTTTTATCATTTTACACTTCAAAACACATTCTGAGCATATGACCAACATCTGGAATTTATATAAAGAGGAATACAAAAGTCTTATCAGACTCGGGCTGCCGGTTCTCGTGACTCAGGTAGGAATAATAGTCGTCAGTTTCGCCGACACAATGATGGTCGGAGCATACGGAGTCGATGAACTGGCTGCAGCTGCTTTCGTAAACTCATTGTTTATCATCCCCATAGTCATGCAGTTGGGTTTCGCCCAGGGACTGACACCCCTTGTAGGCTCACTTTTCGGCAAAGGTGAAAAAGAGGAAGCAGGCCACACCCTTCATGGCGGACTGCAGATAAACATGGCTGTATCCGCAGGATTGACAGCCATAATGGCTATCCTCTATTTTTTTCTTGACCGATTCGGGCAGCCCGAAGAGCTGATGCCACTGGTGCGACGCTATTATCTGATTGTTCTTTCCACTCTGCTTCCGATGTCTGTGTTCAACTCCTTCCAGCAGACTTGCAACGGCTTCAACGACACCGCGATGCCTATGTGGATGATCTTAGGTTCCAACGTATTGAACATCATAGGCAATTACCTCCTCATATTCGGGCACTTCGGATGTCCCGAATTAGGACTCGCCGGCGCCGGAATAAGCACAATGCTCGCCCGCTATGCCGCCGCAGTCGCCATTGTCGCGATGTTTTTCAACGGGAACCGCTACAGACCTTACGCCAAAGGGTTCGCCATAAAGGAAGGACTGGGGGATGTGCGCAGGATCGTATGGACCACATCATATCCTGTCATGATACAGGCAGGTGTGGAGTGCTCGCTGTGGAGCTTCGGAGCAGTTGTCAGCGGGTGGTTCGGCAAGATACAGCTCGCTGCATATCAGGTTGTAAACACTATGGCGCAACTTGGATTCATGACATTCGTCAGCTTCGGCACAGCCACTTCAATCAGGGTGGCGAACTATATGGGCGTTCATGACCTCCGCGGCATGAGACGCATAACTTCAGCCGGACTCCACCTCAACCTCGTGCTCGCCACAGTAGCATCGCTGATTTTCATGTTTGGCGGCAGATGGCTGATACATTGTTTCACACCGGATCCTTATGTCGTGGCATCCGCTCTGACACTCATAATACCCCTTGTCATATACCAGTATATGGATGCCACTCAGCTAACTTATGTCAACGCCATCAGGGGAACATCACATGTGAAACCGCTGCTGTGGATTTCTCTGTGCTCATACGTCGCAGTCGGCATTCCGGTTCTTCTCCTTTTCGCCAAAGGTCTCGGCTGGGGCAACATCGGTGTCTACTACAGCTTCGATGTGGCATTGGCGGTAGCATCGGTAATGTCAACGCTTGTATTCTATCACGTGATGCGAAAGGAAACATCGTCAATACACCACTGATCCCGGCGGCAAAACCGATTAAGTCGAACAAGTGTTATAAAATGAGTCAGCTTAAGTGCTTGTTTTTTTCCAATCGTATAATTATAAAAATACAAATTATAAATTGCATGACAAAATGGCAAGAAAAGAATACTTTCCAGGCATAGAAAAAATCAAGTTTGAGGGAACAGAGAGCCACAACCCCATGGCATACCGTTATTATGACGCAGAGCGTATCGTTCTGGGCAAGCCGATGAAGGAATGGCTTAAATTCGCCATGGCATGGTGGCACACACTCTGTGCCGAGGGCGGCGACCAGTTTGGCGGGGGAACAAAAAAATTCCCCTGGAATGAAGGCGACGACGACATGACGATAGCCAGACAAAAGGCTGACGCAGGTTTCGAGATTATGCAGAAACTCGGAATCGAATATTTCTGTTTCCATGACACAGACCTCATCGGGGACCTCACCGAAGACATAGAGGATTATGAGAGACGCATGTCGGATATTACCGGATATCTCAAGGAACTCATGGCTGAGACCGGCATCAAAAACCTCTGGGGCACGGCGAATGTCTTCGGTAACGCCCGTTATATGAACGGAGCCGCCACCAACCCGGATTTCGATGTCGTAGCACGTGCCGCCGTACAGATAAAGAACGCCATTGACGCGACAATAGCCCTGGGCGGTCAGAACTATGTATTCTGGGGAGGACGCGAGGGTTATATGAGCCTGCTCAACACTGACCAGAAACGGGAGAAAGAGCATCTTGCCCGAATGCTCGCAATGGCTCGCGACTACGCCCGCGCAAAAGGATTCACAGGGACATTCCTGATAGAGCCGAAACCGATGGAGCCCTCCAAACATCAGTACGATGTGGACACTGAAACCGTGATAGGCTTCCTCAAGGCACATGGTCTCGACAAGGATTTCAAAGTCAACATCGAGGTCAATCACGCCACTCTCGCCGGACACACTTTCGAGCATGAACTGGCGGTTGCCGTAGACAACGGCATGCTCGGAAGCATTGACGCCAACCGAGGGGACTATCAGAACGGATGGGACACCGACCAGTTCCCTATCGACAACTATGAACTCACACAGGCGATGATGCAGATTATCCGTAACGGAGGACTCGGCAACGGCGGAACAAACTTCGATGCCAAGACCCGCCGCAACTCTACCGACCTTGAAGACATCTTCATCGCCCACATCGCCGGTATGGACGCCATGGCGCGTGCGCTGCTCAGTGCCGCCGAGATTCTGGAGAAATCTCCATACAAAAAGATGCTCGCCGACCGATACGCATCGTTTGATGACGGCAAGGGGAAAGAATTCGAAGAAGGCAGGCTGACGCTTGAAGACGTTGTCGCCTATGCGAAGACCCGGCGTGAACCCGCACAGGTTTCCGGAAAGCAGGAGCTGTATGAGGCGATAGTCAACATGTATGTCTGACTATATTTCAGACCATGAATACCGGATATAAAAGAATACTGCCTCGTTTCACCGACGGCAGCATTCTTTTATATCCGTATTTCCTACAAAGCATATTGTCTATACAAGTCTGAGAGTTGCCTCCCTGATGCGACGCATAGCCTCCTCTATATTCTCCTCAGATGTGGCATACGAGAGACGGAGATAACCGGGCGCGCAGAAGGCGTCGCCATCAACAGCCGCCACATGAGCCTCCTCAAGAAGATACATCACATAGTCGCCGGACGTGCGTATCTCCTTATCCCCATATTTCTTGCCGATATATGCCGACACCTCGGGGAAAAGATAGAACGCCCCCTCGGGCTTGTTGACAATCCATCCGGGGATATCCTTTGCAAGTGAGTATATAAGGTCGCGACGGCTCTCGAACGCCTTGCGCATATCCTCCACACAATCCTGAGAACCGGCATAGGCAGCTTCGGCGGCTTTCTGTGCAATCGATGACACTCCCGATGTGTATTGACCCTGAAGTTTTGCGCAGGCTTTAGCTATCGGCAACGGCGCTGCAAGATAGCCGATACGCCAGCCCGTCATGGCATAAGCCTTCGAAACACCGTTCACCACAATCATCCTGTCACGGAGAGAAGCGAACCGGGATATACTTTCCGCACCTCCTGTATAATTGATATGTTCGTAGATATCATCTGCGAGCACAATTACCTGCGGATGCCTTTCAAGCACCTCGGCAAGAGCCTTGAGCTCCTTACCTGTGTATACACTGCCCGTCGGATTTGACGGCGAATTAAACATAAGCAGACGCGTATCTGGTGTGATAGCCGCTTCAAGCTGCTGAGGTGTGATCTTGAAATCCTGCTCCACTCCGGCATACACAAGTACCGGTTTGCCTTCGGCAAGCTTCACCATTTCCACATAGCTCACCCAAGCCGGAACAGGGATTATCACCTCGTCACCGGGATTGACAGTGGCGAGCAGCGCGTTGCACAGCTCCTGCTTGGCTCCGTTGCCTACAACTATCTCTTCGGGTGAATAGTCAAGCCCGTTCTCCCGCTTCAGCTTGTCGCAGATGGCTTTTCTCAATGAAAGGTATCCCGCCACCGGAGGATAATGCGTGAAATTCGCATCGATGGCTGCCTTGGCTGCTTCCTTGATATGCTCCGGAGTATTAAAATCCGGCTCACCGATTGACATGTTGATGACATCGATTCCTGCGGCACGAAGTTCCGCACTCTTCTGCGACATGGCGATTGTAGCCGATGCCGAGAGACTATTCACTCTCTCTGAAATAAAGTTCATAGGGTACAGTGTTTTTTTAGATAGCTGTTAAGATTCCTTTGTAGATTTGACCTTTGCCGCGAAGTTACAAATTTTCAATCTTATTGCCAAACGATTCTGACAAGCTGTTAAAAAAATCCATCAAAAATCCATCTTTATGCTAACCTAAGTTAAGAGCTTGTTTAAAAGTAAACACTCTCTTAGCATTTGTTTAAAAATATGTATTAATTTTGTAAGCAGACACAATTGCAATAAGTAAGTGTTGGAAATTAGCTTATATTAAATTTTAGGAGATCTTGAAAGCATCCAAAAGATTCAAAATTTAAATAAGCACAGCATTTACTTATTATAAACTAATTTTCAATACTTACTTAGAATTATGAAAGTAGTGTATCTTCATGGAATGGGGAGTTCCGGACAGTCGGCGACCGCTCGGCGTCTCGACAGATCTCTGCCTGCTTCTTATGAAGTCATCGCCCCGGATATACCCGTGCAGCCGGAACTCGCCATGACTGCCCTCAGAAAACTTGCAGACACGCTGGATCCCGATGATGTGGTGGTGGGAACATCCATGGGCGGGATGTACGCGCAACTCTTCAAGGGGTGGCGCAGGCTCCTTATAAACCCGTCCTTCCATACATCCGTCCATCTTAAGGAGAACATCGGAAAAAGAATGCCCTTCCACACCGCACGTCGTGACGGTGCGGTGGATTTCGAAGTGACACCGAAACTGATAAAGAAATATGAGTCTCTGGAGGCAAAGCAGTTCGACCCTAAATTCGGCATATTCGGCAAACGCAAGGACTCCCCCGAACTCGTGACAGCATTTTTCGGCACCCGCGACACGGTTGTCAACTGCAAGGAGGAATATCTGCAGCATTTCTCTGTATATCATGATTTCGACGGCGAGCACCGCGTGGATCCCGACACCATAATAAATCTTGTGGTTCCGGAGATTTTAAAAATCTCTTAGAAACAGTTTAAATTTAATTGTGAGGTTCATTGAGAGGATTTTATGAGACTCGGTGAAAACAGCCATAAAAGACCTCAAGGAAGCCACAAGATACATTATATAGATAATTTCGAATTAAATTTAAACAGTTTCTTAGAAACTGAACTCGTCTTGACTGAACAATATCATTATTTTAACTTTCGTAAATAAGTCAAGACAAGTTCAGCCATCCGTTTATACCGGACAAGTGGGAATTAAACGATTTTTTTAACTTCAGACAGCATAGAATTACAATATATGAAATCAATCAAGGAAATATACAGGATAGGCACAGGTCCGAGTTCGAGCCACACCATGGGCCCCAGACAGGCTGCTGCCGAGTTTCTTGACCGCGCACCGGGGGGCACCACACGCTACGAGGTGGTTCTCTACGGTTCTCTCGCCGCAACAGGGAAAGGACACATGACCGATGTGGCAATTATCGACACTTTCCGCGAGGCAGGGAAAGAGGTGGAAATCATATGGCAACCGGACATCTTCCTCCCTTACCATCCGAACGCCATGCTCTTCAAGGCTCTCGACCCGGAAGGCAAGACTCTTTTTGAAATGACGGTATACAGCGTTGGGGGAGGCGCGATAAAAATAGAGGGTGACGCGGACATTGAATCGGAAGACATCTATCCGATGAACAAGATGACAGACATCCTTGAATACTGCGAACGCAGCGGAAAGTGCTATTGGGAATATGTAGAGGAGTGCGAAGGTCCTGAAATCTGGGATTATCTCCACAACGTGTGGGAAGCGATGAAAGAGGCGGTGGAAAGAGGAATTACACGCGAAGGCCGTCTTCCCGGTCCGCTAAACCTCAGACGTAAGGCAGCGCAATATTATGTGAAAGCCACAGGCTACAGAGACAACCTTAAAAGCCGCGGTCTCACTTTTGCATACGCATTGGCGGTCAGTGAGGAAAACGCATCGGGAGGAGTTATCGTCACAGCTCCGACGTGCGGTTCGTGCGGTGTTGTGCCCGGAGTGCTCTACCATCTATGGAAAAGCCGCGATCTCCCCGAGGAGAGGGTGCTCAGAGCCTTGGCTACAGCCGGACTCATCGGCAATGTGGTCAAAGAGAACGCATCCATATCCGGTGCCGAGGTAGGCTGTCAGGGGGAGGTGGGCGTAGCCTGCGCTATGGCAGCCGCCGCTGCCAACCAGCTCTTCGGAGGCAGTCCGGCGCAGATTGAATATGCTGCCGAAATGGGACTTGAACACCACCTCGGCATGACATGCGACCCTGTATGCGGTCTCGTGCAGATTCCCTGCATCGAGCGCAATGCATATGCCGCGGCACGCGCACTCGATGCCAACATATATTCCTCATTCTCTGATGGCGTGCATCGAGTCAGCTTCGACAAGCTCGTAAACGTAATGCGCGAGACAGGTCACGACCTACCCTCTTTGTACAAGGAAACCGGCACAGGTGGTCTCGCCAAGGATTACCAGCAAATGTGACACGATTCATTCTAAAAAAAAGCAAACATGTATAATCTGCTGCATTATCCTTACATAATGCAACGATTATACATGTTTTATTCATTTTGCATATTTATCCAATAAATATAGGATAATTTATTTGGAATCTCCACTCTTTTAACTATCTTTGGCGCGGCAAGTCATCAGACATGAATAAAAATTCATGCCAACCGACATTCCGACAGAACAATAAACAACTTATCCAAAGATAATTATTCCCACTATTTAATAAATAATTTATGGCGAAATTCTTTACTTATTCATTATTGGCGGCAGCCTTGGGATTCGCATCTCCGGCTTTTGCCGATGATGCCGCTACGCCGGCTTTGACATTTACCGTAGACCGCGCTGCGGTTGAAAGCAAAATGGTTTTCCAGATTTCCGCTACCGATGGAGCGACAATACAGGTAGACTGGGGTGACGGCGTTCTCAAGGATGTCACGATTGCCGATTACGATGCGGCAGGATATGTATTCACCGAAGTTGACGGCACTATTGCAGGCACTTCCATCAAGGTGTATGCTCCCGACGCATCGAAAATCAACTACCTCTCGGCAGACTGGACCCAAGCCGATGATGCAGATGCCAAAATCAAGGGAATCAACGTTTCCCAACTGGCAGGACTGAAAGAACTTATTTTAGACAATAACAACATCGGAAGTCTTGACATATCAAAATGTGTTGCTCTTACCACCCTCAGAGCCAGCGACAACCGCCTGACTTCTCTTACTTTTGGTGAAAATCCGAACCTTAAGACTGTAAATGTCAGCAACAATCTCAATGTAAACTCTGGCTCACTTAACAGCGGTGCGGGCAACAATCAGGTTCTTGCCGCAGACTGGTCGAAACTGCCGGAGCTATCCTCACTAAACGTTGCCGCCAACTTATATTCCGAACTCGGATTGTCCGACACATTCGATATCTCCAAAAACACAAAACTCGCGACGCTGAATATCAATGGCTGCGGAATCTCGGAACTTGATCTGACACCGTTCACAAGCCTCAAGACTCTCAACGCCCAGTGGAACAGTCTGGAAAAAGCAGACCTTTCCGGCATGATGGCAAACGGGGCTGCCGTTTACCTCAACCACAACAACCTTCTGAGTGTAAAGCTTCCAGACACATCCGCCAGCAAGATGAACCGTCTGAACCTTGCCGACAACAATCTTACTTTCGAGACACTCCCGACACCCGGCATGACGAAAGTTGCCGCCAACTATGTATACGCGCCTCAGGCTGTGATCAACAACACTCTCAACGGCAAGAATATCGTAGACTTCTCGAATCTTGCCAAAGTCGGAGAAACCGCAACCGTATTCACCTGGGAATCAAACGGCAAGACCGTAGAGGGAATATACAACGAAGACAATGGCACGTTTACATTCTGCGAGGCGGGAGAATATGTCTGCAAGATGACAAACGCCGCATTCCCCTCTTTGACGCTCTCGACTACCGCCATAACAGTAGGGCAGTCGGAAGTATGGCCCAGAATGCTCTTCTCATTCATCGTTGCCCCTGAAGCAGCAGGCAAGACAATGACACTCAACATATCCTCTACCGACAATCAGAGCGTGCAGGTTGACTGGGGCAACGGAACCCTGTCTAATCCGGTGGCGACGAAGAATTACGAGACAGACTGGGAATATGGTACTCCCACAGGCAAGGTTGCAGGCACAAATGTGACTGTATACGGCAGCGACCCGACAACCATCAACAAGCTTGACCTCGCATGGGATAAAGAAGCCGGCGCGGAGACAAAAATATTATCCGCTAATCTATCTAAGCTTTCCGGAATGGATGACCTCACTGTCGCTTCGAATGCCCTGACTTCTCTTGACCTGACAGGGAATGCGGCATTGGCAAAACTCTATATCAACGGCAACAACATCTCGGACATCAGATTCCCCGAAAATTGCGCGTTGACCCGCATAGAGGCGCAGAACACCGCTGAAGCCGGCGAGAACGATCTGTTCAAGGTTGACCTGAGCAAAGCGACAAAGCTGAACTATCTCGTGATCAACTTCAACAACAAGAACGCAGAAGCCACAACCATCAACCTTGAGAACAACACTGAGCTCGCCACATTAATGGCAACTGACTGCAACCTTGAGACCATCGACGTTTCAAAACTTGCGAAACTCGCACAGCTCACGGTAAACAACAACAATCTCTCGACTGTAGACGTGTCACAGATGAACGAGAAGGGACGCCTGTTCGCAATGAACAACAAGATCTCCTCACTCGTGCTTCCTGCCAAACTGGCGACTCTGAACGTATCCAACAATAAGTTGACATTCGCTACGCTTCCGTCAACATCGATAGCGACATATTATACTTACAACAACCAGAAACCCATGGTTGTGACTGCAGCCGAAGGTAAGGTGGACCTTTCGTCACAGGCAATGGTGGACAATGTCGAGACCGTGTACGTCTGGACTTCCGGAACTGAGGAAATCAAAGACTTCAGTGTGATGAACGGTTTGTTCACATTCACAAAGTCTGCAGAGAAAGCTGTCTGCACGATGACCAACGCCATGCTTCCGAAACTTTCGCTCACAACTGTGCCGGTCGACATCACCGTCGAGGGATCGGCTGTAGAAGAGATTCAGGCTATAGACGACAGCAAGATTGAATACTTTAATCTTCAAGGCGTTAAGGTAAGCGGCAATGAACCCGGAATTTATATCCGCCGTCAAGGCAACAAGACTTCAAAAGTCATAGTGAAATAAGAGCCTGTTTAAAATCAATACAAGGCGGTGTGTCAAAATTGATAGAATTTGACACACCGCCTTTATTTTAGCCGGATGGCGAGGATGCTGTCAGAATGGTCCGGATGGTAGGCGGCTGAATGTGAGGCTGAAGGGAGTTGACTTTCGTCAATGACCGAAGCCGAATCATTCAGCCAACGACCCAGACGGGCTATTATGACACATCCTCTTTCTATTTTATACACCCCGAGCATTTGCCTGGTATATTAGGGATTTGAATGCAATATTAAAAAAATATTCATATTTTAACTAAAAACTTGCAAATTCATTTAAGCTTTCAGAAAAAAATGGTTAAAGAATCTGATTTTGCGAGTAAATTATACATTTCATTTGAAATCATTTCGTTATCTTTGCGTGTGAGAAAACTTATAACCGGCAGGATGCCGTCATAAAGATAATAACTTCGCTATAAGTTATTACCTTTTTTATAACGAAATCCGTGGAACCAGTCACGTTTTGCGAATCCTTCCGCGAAACAATGCTCCGGCTTCAAAATTCGGTTTTCACATCATTCTTATTCATAATATTTCTAACCTAAAAGTATATGAACCCTAAATCTGCGAATTATGCAATAGCCGCTTTTTTGGCAATCGGCGCGTTATGCTCCTCTCAACCTGCAGAGGCAAAGAAGAAGAAAAAAACGGAACTCCCCAAGACAGAGCTTTCGCAAGAGGCAAAAGACAGCGTGGCATTCCATAAAAAGCTTAAGGATGCCTCGGTGACACGCGGAATGTTCAATACTTATCTTGACAACAAAGGGAAACTGTATTTCGAGATTCCGGACTCTGTGTTAGGAAAGACCTATATGCTCGTGAACCGCGTCAATTCGTTGTCACAGACCAATGACTGGGTTGCCGGTCAGGTGGTGTCGTCCCGGTTGATACGCTTCTCGCGCAATGACAACAATCTTTTCATCACTCTTCCTCAGTCTACGAGTGTCGTGAAGGATGATGATCCCATCCGTGCCTCTTTCGACCTTAACTTTGCGGAGCCTATCCTCAAGTCTTTCAAAATAGATCACAAGAGTAACGGCAAAATATATGTCGATGTCACCTCTTTCTTTGCGGGCAACGAGAAATCGATTTCCCCGATTAAGGAAGCTAATCCCTTATCTAAACTTCTCGGTGGTAAGGATGGCATCAAGGGCACATATTATGCCGATGGTTCAGGAGTGATTTCTGCAAAATCGTTCCCTCAGAATGTAGAGATAAAGAGCCGTCTGGCTTATACCACTCCCACTGCCGCCAATCCGTATACGGTCACAATGTCGCGCAATATTGTGCAGCTTCCCGATGATCCCATGCCTGTCCGCTTTCATGACAAGCGTGTCGGTTTCTTCTCGGAATATAAGAACCTCTATTCTTCCAAACTTGACGGTACCAAGACTTATGAGATCATAAACCGTCATCGTCTGGAACCGAAGGATGAAGACCACGAGGCTTATTTTGCAGGAAAGCTTGTGGAGCCTAAAAAGAAGATCGTATTTTACGTGGATTCCGCTTTTCCCGAAAAATGGCGTCCTGCCGTGAAGGAGGGTATCGAATATTGGAACACGGCTTTTGAGGCTGCCGGTTTTAAGAATGCTATAGAGGCACGTGACTATCCCAAGAATGACCCGGATTTTGATCCGGACGATATCCGTTATTCCTGCATCCGCTATTGTGTAACTCCTACCGCCAACGCCATGGGACCCTCTTATGCCGACCCACGCACGGGCGAGATTCTCGGCGCGGACGTGATTTGGTATCATAATATCCTCAACCTTGTGCACAACTGGCGTTTCACACAGACAGGTGCTGTCGATCCTCGTGTGCGCAAACCGGTGTTTGACGATGACGTGATGCATGAGTCGCTCACTTATGTAGCGGCGCATGAAATCGGTCACTGTCTTGGACTTATGCACAACATGGGTGCATCGCACTCCTTCACTCTTGACAATCTCCGGGACCCTGCTTTCACACAGAAGCACGGCACGACTCCATCCATCATGGACTATGCCCGCAACAACTTTGTGGCGCAGCCGGGAGATCTTGAGCGCGGCGTTCGACTCACCCCCCCTCCGGTAGGCGTCTATGACATCTATGCCATCAACTGGGGCTATCGCCTTATTCCCGGCGCAGACACCCCGGAGGCGGAGAAACCGACTCTCGACCGCTGGATAGCAGAAAAAGCCAATGACCCCATGTATGAATTCGGAGCGCAGCAGTTCCTCGGGCTTGTCGACCCGACAGACCAGACTGAAGATCTCGGGAACGACCATATCAAAGCCGGAGACATGGCGATATCAAATCTCAAGATAATCATGAATAATCTTGAAGACTGGGCGGGAGAGCCGGGCGAAGATTTCGAACCTCTATCCGACAAGTACAAAGCTATGTGCCAGCAATATCTTCGTCATGTAGGTCATGTATATCCCTACATCGGCGGCGTTGAGTTCAAAGAGATACGCCAGGGCGCCAAAGACAACGGCATGCAGCGCAATTTCATTCCCAAGGCAAAACAGCGCGAGGCTATGAAGTGGCTGTTGAATCAGGCGCGCACAAGCGACTGGATGGTTCCAGCCAAGCTGATTGCAAAATTCGAGGAGCCTTATCAGTTCCGCGACAAGATGCAGCGCAATGTAGTTGCCTGCCTGTTTATCTCTACCAACCTGCAGCGCATAAAAGAGGGTGGCGAACTTGATCCAAAGTTGAATTATACGCTTCCCGAATATATTGCCGAAGCTTACGACGGAGTTTTCGAGGCAACAAAGAAAGGCAAGGTTCTCAATGCTACCGAACGTAACATGCAGCAGGCTGCAATCGATGTGATGACCACATATTCGGGTCTCAAACCTAAGGTGGCTAAGTCTTCCCGTTCCTTTGCAGAAGAGGATTCGATGACGGTAGTGGATGAATTTGCCGAGTTTATGGCTCTTTCCACCCTTCCGGAATTTCCATGCGGATTTTCGGCTTGTCAGGCGCATGAAGACGGGGATCACTCTTTCTTCCGTCTCCTTCTCAACCAGACACCGCTTCCCACAACGGAATTGCGTCCGATGATGACCTCTCTCCTCCGCAAGACGCAGAATCTTTACAAGACTCGTCGTGCATCTGTTGCCGACGCTGCCACCCGTGACTTCTACGACTATCAGATCCTTGCTATAGAGCGTACGCTTAACGGCAAGTAATATATTAAGAACTAATCAGATATAAATGAGATCCATCCTGTCAATATTTTTTCTCTGCCTCGCGGCTATAACGGCTTTCGCACAGTCCGCGCCGGTCTCCGGCATCGTGGTGGATGAGAAGGGGGAACCCCTGATCGGAGTCACTGTCAAGGTGAGTGGGACCACAATCGGAACCTCCACCGACATTGACGGTAAGTTTACAATAAATATGCCCGGTAAAAAGGGAGCGCTGATATTTTCTTATGTCGGATATCGTCCGAAGAATGTAGATGTCGCTTCGGGGCAAAAAATCGGGACCGTTAAGTTAGAGCCTACTACGGGAGATCTTGACGAGCTCGTGGTTATCGGTTATGGCACAGCCAAGAAGAGTTCGCTGACCTCTTCCGTAGAGGTGGTGTCGGGTGAAGAACTGACCAAGATTCCTGCCATGAACGTAGATGAGTCTCTTGCCGGTCAGATTCCCGGACTCGGAGTCATGTCGAATAACGGTGACCCGTCTTCTAATGCAGAGGCTTCAATATCTATTCGTGGTAACAACGGAAGTCCGCTGCTCGTGATAGACGGTGTGCCTCGCCTTGGCACAAATACAGGCGACGGGGAAATGCGTCTCTCCGACTTGAATCCGGATGATATCGAAAGCATATCTATCCTTAAGGATGCAGCCGCTTCGGCTGTTTACGGAGCGCGTGCGGCAAATGGCGTTATCCTCGTGCAGACAAAGCGCGGCAAGGATGGCGGCAGGGCGCGTGTGAATTTTCGCGGACAGTTCAACTTCCAGGAGGCTACGTATCTTCCCAAGTTCCTTGACGGCTACCAGTTTGCGGAGCTTTATAACCGTGTGGTAGAGGAATCGGGAAGCGATGTCTACACTAAATATGATCTTGACGCGATCCGTTCCAATCCAAACCTGTATGGAAACGAAAACCTGCTTAACTATCTCGACAAGTGGGGACACTCGCAGCGCTACACCCTTTCGGTTTCGGGTGGTGTGAAGTCCGTGCGCTATTTTGTGTCGGCAGGTTATACGAATACGAAAGGTCTGTATTCGAACGTGAGCAGGGACAGGTTCAACTATTCTGCAAAGGTTGACGCAGACCTCTTCAAAGGTCTTTCAATGTCGGTTGACCTTACCGGAAATGTGTCTTCCAATAAAAATTCATCATACACTACTATTGATGCGGCTTATAGTTTCTCCCCGTTGCAGGTGCTCCGCTTCACTGACGGCAATCTTGCCAGCATCGAAGGTTCCAATCCCCTTATCAACGTGGAAGGTCTCGGCGGTTACAACAAGGTGAAGTCGGATTACCATACCATCAATGCCCAGTTGCGCTATAAGATTCCCGGTGTCGACGGTCTGCAGGTCTACCTTAAGGGGACTCTCGACCTCAACCACCAGAACTCTTCGGAATATCGTAAGCCGGTTACTCTCTATCTGTATGACGAAGCTACGGGAACAACTTCCATCGACTCCAAAACCGTGTATCCCAACGCGAAAATCACGCTTAAGGACAGGTGGCAGACAATCAACAACAAGCTTGTGGAGTTGGGCGTGAATTATAATCATACGTTTGCAGAGAAACACGATGTTACCGGTCTGCTTGTAGCGAATTATCAGGATTACAACAATAAGTATATCAACGGCACAAATCCTAATCTTCCGGGTCAACACCCCGAAATTATCGGATCTACCTCCACCGGACAGCTTGTCGGATCGGAATATTATAGCCAGAGGGCTTCGCTTGTCGGTCGTGCCACATACGGTTACGCGTCGCGTTATTTCGCCGAGTTCAGTTTCCGTGTTGACGGTTCCACGCGTTTCGCGCCTGAGCATCGCTGGGGTTTCTTCCCGACGCTTTCTGCATCGTGGGTCATATCAAATGAGAAATTCTTCGAACGTATCCCCGGCGATATGATATCGTTCGCCAAATTGCGCGGTTCTGTAGGTATCCTCGGTGATGACGGCGGTGTGGGAGATTACAGCTATCTTAAGCAATATATGTTCAGTCCGAACGGAGGTTATCCTATAGGTGGCAATTTCGCCCCCGGTATCATGGTTTCCACCGGCACTATACCCAACGAGAATCTTCAGTGGGGTAAATCTAAAGACTGGAACGTGGGCATTGACCTCGGTTTCTGGAATAACCGTGTTAACGCTACCGTTGAATACTATCAACGTTACCGCACTAACCTTGTGACAAGCGCACCGTCATATCTGTTCCCGCCGTCAGTAGGTAATGACGGCTCTGTGCCGAACATAAATATCGGTAAGATACGTTTCCAGGGTTGGGATTTCTCTGTCAAGCACCTGAACACTGTGGGTGATTTCAAATATAGCGTGGGCGTGAATCTCTCGGTATCCAACAATAAGGTGCTCGATTATGGAGACGAGTCTGCGGAGCTGCCCAATTTGCGTCGTGCCGGTAAACCGTATCTCGTATGGTCGCTTTATGAGGCTGCCGGACTTTTCCAGAGCTATGAGGAGATAGCCAACTGGCCCGTTGATCAGGATGGCATGGGCAATGCCACTCTCGCTCCCGGAGACATCAAGTATGTTGACCAGGATGGAGATAAGGTGCTGACGTCAAACGACCGTGTGTATGTGAAAAATTCTTCGCGTCCGGACCTGAATTACGGTATCAGCCTTTCGGCATCATGGAAGGGTATATATATGTCGGCACAGTTCCAAGGAGTGGCAGGATATAACCAGAAGATCACAGAACTGTATACGCTTGAAAGCCGTTCGCTCCAGCGCTTCCAGGATTATCATATGACCAACACCTGGACTCCTGAAAATCCGGGAGCGGAATATCCCAGACTGAAATTTGCTTCGTCAAGCGATAACAACCGTAAAGAGAGCACATTCTGGGTTAAGGAATGCGACTTCCTGCGTCTGAAGGCACTGACTATAGGTTATCGTTTCCCCTCGAAATGGTTGAAGCGCGCAAAGATATCTTCGCTTGATGTTGCACTCCAGGGCGGTAACCTCTTCACGATTTCTTCGCTCCATAACATGGATCCGGAGTCATTGCGTGGCTACCCGCTCTCCCGCACGTATGGCGTTACACTTAACTTCGGTTTGTAGGATCTGCGTAACATATACCTAATCTATACAGTTATTATAATTATTATAATCCCTATCTCTTTAAGATAAGATGAAAATCAAAAATATATTTCTCTCTTTAGGTCTTGGACTTGCGGGTGTTGCCGGATTCACATCTTGCGACAGCTTGTTCCGTGACTTCCCCAATGACAAGCTTCCTGCCGAAGTGATCTGGGAAGACCCCCTGCTGCTTGACGAATATGTATTGCCATGGTACCGTAATATGGATCGCGGTTTCTATACATATGTGACCACCATAATGAAAGGTCTCGGTGCGGAGTATGAACCATGGTATGGAGATCAGCTTACAGTGGGCAAGCGTGACTGGTATAATGGTGACTACGGCAACATCCTCAAGAGCATGGCGCAGGATATAACGACCCGTGGCAAGACAGACTGGCTGAGATATTACACTCAGATCAATTCTATAAATATTCTTCTGGAGAATCAGGATAAGCTCTCGCCTTCCGTTAAAGACAGGGTTCTTGGCGAAGCGCATTTCTTCCGTGCATATTATTATTATCTGATGCTCCGTTCTTTCGGGGGAACCATGATAATAACCCGCCCCTATGACCCATTGGTGGATGATGTTAAATTCCCGCGTGCCACATACGAGGAGATGGTGGAGTTCATAACCAAAGAGGCGGAGGAGGCATCCAAACATTTATCTGTGTCCAACTCGGCGTCGGATGTCGGTCGCCCTACAAAGGGTGTGTGTTATATGCTCAAGGCGAAGACTTATTTCTGGGCTGCAGGCGACCATTTCCAGAATCAGGAAAAAGGGTTTCTCGGTTTCCCGGATAACCGCTCCATGGAGCTTCTGGACCTTGCTGCGGCTGAATATGATCGTGTCATAGCCACTAACCAATATGACCTTATTCCGATCATGGCTACAGACCGTGACGGAGTGGTGGCTGAATACCGCAACATATTCCTTACAAAAAATTCCAAGGAGTCGATATGGGAAGTGCAGCATGCCAATGACGGTAATTTTGACAGCGCCAACGGACATAAACTCGACAGGGATGCTGCCGCATCTTCTTTCGGAGGAACTACTGCTGCATACAATCCGACTCAAAACCATGTGGACGAATATCGTATGGCGAACGGTAAGAGAATCAACGAAGCGGGTTCTGAATATGACAAGAATAATCCATATGAAGGTCGCGACTTCCGTTTCTATGCCAATATTCTCTATGATGGAGCGCAATGGAAAGGGCATACGATGGATCTTCACTACACTGTGCAGGATGGTAAGGAAGTGGCGGGAGAAGATCTCACGCCTTACGGAACGTCCACGACTGCAGCCGTGAGCCGCACCGGATATTATATGGCAAAATTCCTTCGTGAAAGTCAGGCTATAAACACAGACGACACTTATGCCTCTTCGCAGAATTGTATACTGTGGCGCTATGCGGAACTTCTTCTTGATTATGCTGAGATTGATTTCAAGAAAGGTCGCACTGGCGATGCTCTTGAGAAAGTGAATAGGATACGTCGACGTGTGCATATGCCCGAACTTGAATCAGTGACCTGGGATGACATAATGAATGAGCGTCGCGTGGAACTCGCTTTTGAGAAAACCACCTATTGGGACTTGCTCAGATACAACATCGCCGAAGAGAAGATGACCGGTTCTACAAATCCGCTTTTCGGAGTGAAGATCGTATATAATGAAGACGGCAGCAAGAAGATTTCCAATCCGACAGTCAACGGTCGCAACACCGTGGTCAGGTATTTCCGCGCACAGCAGTATTATCTCCCTCTCGATTGGGATGACGTGCGCTATCATGGCTTGGAGCAGAATCCTGGATGGAAGGAAATGTAATAAAGACTTTAGGGTCTTTAAGGACTTTAAGGACTTTAAGGACCTTAGAGACCCTAAAGACTTTAGAGACCCCAAAGACCCCCAAACTTCAGCGACCTTAAAGACTCTAAAGACCCTAAAGACCTTAGAGACTTTAAAGACTTTAGAGACCCTAAGGATTTTAAAGATTTTAACCCTTTAATTAGAATAATATGAAAAAAGTTTTACTTACACTGGCAGCATTGACCGCAGTATCCATTGCCAACGCGCAACAGACCTATAACTATTTCGACCCTGCCGACTGCGATGCCGACGGTTGGCTCTGGTTTGACACTCAGGAGAAACTCGAAAAATATTGCGGTTTCGAAAATGAAGGAAAAAAAGTTATCCTTTTATCAGCTACTTGGGAGAATTCAAACGGAGATTTTGAAGAGCCTACGCTTGATGGCAATCTCAAAGGATATAATGCGGAAGGTAAACAAGGAGAAGAGGGCTCCTGGACGGGAGCGATTTCCCTCAGTCCCAATGATGGTAAGCTTTCTTATGGAGGAGACAACCCTATCGGAGGGGGTATTATGCTTCAGCTCCCTGATATCGCGAAATATTCTCTTGCGCTATCCACTGAAAATGATCTTATCTGTTTGGGATTATACGGATCAGAGGGAATAGTCCCTATAAACGACTGCTCTGTGATTCAGATATATACAAAGATGGGTTGGATTAACACTGCTCTTGCAAAAGTTTCACAATTTAAATGGAATGATATTCAGAATGTGACAAATAAAACAAATTCGTTTAAGCTTCCTACCGCTAAAGGCAAGAGCGTTACCAGTGCCATGCGGAACAATAGCAAATATCCACTTTTGGTACAAGGTATCAGGCTTTTTACATACACACAGACCGAATATCCCGCAGGAGGTGCAAGTGTCGGAGAAATCGGCATGGAAGATTCCAACGCTCCTGTTGAGTTTTTCAACGTGCAGGGTGTGAAGGTGAGTGGTGATGAGCCGGGTCTTTACATCCGTCGTCAAGGCTCCAAGGTGGAGAAGGTGATCATAAAATAAATACTATAATGAACTGATATAAACCATGTCCAACATTGGGGGTCAGTTCAGTCATGAGTGTGGCTTATGATTAGATTGTTTATCACTACACTGGTTGTCGTTTTAACATTGATGTCTGTTTTTGCAGAGTCTTACAAGATGGCGAACATTGTCTGTTTTGTGAAGTTTGCCGATGAAGCGGACAAGGCTTGGGAACACGATTTCGATTATTACGACAATATGTTTAACTCTACGGAGGAGGGCGCGAACTCGGTGCGCAACTTTTTCTCTGACATGAGCTACGGACGCATGGACTGGGAATCAGTAATCCTTCCGTTCGAATATGTGGATTCTCATCCTGTCGGGTATTTTTTGCCTAAAGGAAATTCCAATCCGGATGGATATACGGATCTTGATCTGATGCTTGACTTAAGGATCAAGACTCTCGTGAAGGATATGTGCCTGTTTCTGGATGAGAAGATAGCTTCATATGATTTCAATGGCGACGGGGTTATTGATGAAAATGACAAGATCGTTGTCGATGCAAACGGAGACGGGGAAGTAGACAATATTGTCATGATAATATGCGGCGACAGCGACAGAAGCGCGTCAAGGATGCTGTGGCCGTCCAACAACCGGGGTGCTACAGCTTATCTCGGCGGTGTAAAAGTGGGCAACTATCTCAAGGTGTTCGACGGAGCCAACGGCTACAAATCGATGGTTCCCCAGAAAATAAATACAGGTGTGCTCTGTCACGAGATGACTCATACACTCGGGGCTTACGACCTTTATACCACCAAGGGGAATGCCAATTCCACACTTGAACCGGTAAACGTATGGGATCTCATGAGCGACAACCAGACCGTTCCCCAGGGATTGACAGCATACATGCGCATGCAATATGGCTCTCCTTTCGGCGGGTGGCTTCCCCGAACCGACATAAAGGAGATTTCGCAGAACGGCAGATACACATTGCGTCCGCTATCCTCTGAAACGCCTGATGATGTGGCGTTCATCATAAGACCCGACAGAACACGTGCGGAGTATTTTATGGTTGAATACCGCGACCGTAACGACATGTGGGACTCCTCGCTGCCTGCGGGGGGAATGCTTGTGTATCGCGTAAATCCGCTTGTCACGCAAACAGGCAATCTTGGAAAAGATTTCGAATTGTATGTGTTCCGTCCCAACAGCAACGCCGGCACAAGCGCGGGTCTCATAAAGCGAGCCACTCTCGGAACGGATACCCGCCGCACAAGCTTCGGGCATATCGATGACAACGATTATCCATTCTACAGTGACGGCACCCGCGCTTACTTCTGCATCACCGATGTCGAGGAAACAGCAGAAGGAATCAGCTTCAGCTACAGCACTGACATCACCGGAAGTTCCGCCGTGACGGAGATAGACGCGGACTTGATACCGGATGGAAAGATATACACCCTTCAGGGAATACGGATCAACCGCATCACATCTACCGGAATCTACATTATCGACGGCAAGAAGGTCTTCGTGAGCAAATAGCGTTCAGAAAACCGACACCGCCTTTATTTTAGCCGGATGGCGAGGATGCTGTCAGAATGGTCCGGATGGTAGGCGGCTGAATGTGAGGCTGAAGGGAGTTGACTTTCGTCAATGACCGAAGCCGAATCATTCAGCCAACGACCCAGACGGGCTATTCTGACACATCCTCTTTGTCATGACACCTTTTATGTTGTTTTTATCCGGGACAGGATTTGCAATATTCCGTAAGTTTGTATAATTTTGGAGTCGAATCCATAACCCTAAACTAATTGAACTTATGAAATGCAAGATTAAATTGTATGCAGTCCTGTGCATTATCGCGATGTCCGCACTGTCGGCTTCGGCATGGGGGCGTCTCGGACACGACGCAGTGGCAGGAATCGCCGAAAAACATCTCACACCCCGGGCAAAGGCAAATATCGAACGCTATCTGGGGAATCATTCAATCGTTTATTACGCATCATGGATGGACTGGGTCAGGCAGATGCCACATTACAACCATTCAAGCCGCTGGCACGCCTCAAATGTCGATTCTCTGGGCGTTTATTACCCGAGCCAACGACGCGATGCCGTTGAAGGATGCAGAAAGACTTTCGAGAATCTGCGACGCCACAAGGAGATGACTGATTCCGCCGTTGCCGACAATATAAAACTGTTTGTGCACATAGTCGGTGACATGCACTGCCCCGGACATGCGTTCTATACCGGCTATGACCAGAAGAATATCTATTTCAAGCTAAACGGTAAAAAAGCCCAGGTTCATGATTTCTGGGACAACTGGGTGCTTGACCAGCATCCCTGGCAATATAAGGAATATGTAGAGCAACTCGACAGATTCGATAACCGCCAGATTGCGGAAATGCAGAAAGGGACACCCGAGGAATGGGCGACCGAATCAGGTAAAGCGATATCCGGAACCTATGGCTGGTTTGAAAACGGAAGGGATTACGACAAAGCCGAGACTTACAGCAGAATCCTTGCCGGAGAAAAGATCGCCCACGAACGCATTGTGCGCGCCGGATACCGCCTTGCACGCCTGCTGAACGAAGTCTTCGACTATTAGCCCTCCTCTTCGGAGTCCTCACGCTCGCGATGCTCGTAGGCATCGACGATGCGCTGAACCAAAGGATGTCTTACGATATCCTTTTTTTCATATTCTATGACTCCGATGCCCTTCACACCTTTGAGTATTCTGAGAGCCTGAAGCAAACCGCTCTGCACGGTTCGCGGAAGGTCGATCTGTGTTGTGTCGCCGGTGATTATCATCTTGCCGTTCATTCCGAGACGCGTCAGAAACATCTTCATCTGATGGCGCGTGGTATTCTGCGCCTCGTCAAGGATTATGACTGCATCGTTCAGCGTGCGCCCGCGCATGAAGGCAAGGGGGGCGATCTGAATTGTCTGCGCCTCCATATATTCCTTCAGCTTCTGCTGTGGAATCATATCCTCCAACGCATCGTAGAGCGGCTGCAGGTACGGGTCTATCTTGTCTTTCATGTCGCCGGGAAGGAAACCGAGTTTCTCACCCGCCTCCACGGCAGGGCGGGAAAGGATTATCTTGCGGCACAGCTTGTTTTTAAGCGCGTGCACGGCAAGGGCTATCGCGATATAGGTCTTGCCCGTTCCCGCCGGACCGAGCGCGAACGTGAGGTCATTCTGTGCGAAACTCCTCACCATCCTTGTCTGGTTGGCGTTGCGCGGAGCTATGGGTTTGCCGTTCTGTCCGTATATTATTACACCTTCCGCATTCACCTCCTTCGGCGGGTCTCCGCGAACGATATCTATAATCGCCTCTTCGTCAAGACGGTTGTATCTGGACGCATGGGCTTCTATGGCATGTATCTTTTTCTCGAATTCCGCAGTCTCGCTCTCTTCTCCTATAACCTTGATGACATTGCCGCGCGCCGCCATCCGCAACTTCGGGAAAAGATTGCGTATAAGGCTTATATTTGCATTGTTGACCCCATAAAACGTCTGGGGATCCACATTATCGATTATTACTATTCTTTCGATCATCAAACTATCTTTATTACCAGGAACCGGTCTGTATGGTGTAAACCGGTCTTTATCATCCGACTGAACCCTCAAGCGAGATTTGCAACAGTTTCTGAGCCTCGACCGCGAACTCCATCGGAAGCTTGCTCATAACCTCCTTCGTGTATCCCCCCACAATCAGTCCTACAGCCTCTTCCATCGGAATTCCGCGCTGCATGCAGTAGAATAGCTGCTCCTCGTTAATTTTCGATGTTGTGGCTTCATGCTCGACTGTAGATGAATTATTTCGCACGTCAATATATGGGAATGTATGCGCCCCGCATTCATCGCCCATCAGCAGAGAGTCACACTGCGTGAAATTCCGACACCCCGATGCATCTTTCGACATGCGCACCAGACCGCGATAGGAGTTCTGGGACTTGCCCGCCGAGATACCTTTGCTGACAATAGTGGAACGCGAGTTGCGCCCTACGTGTATCATTTTTGTACCCGTATCAGCCTGCTGCCAATTGTTCGTGACTGCCACAGAGTAGAACTCTCCTACCGACTCGTCTCCCTTGAGAACGCAAGAGGGATATTTCCATGTTATCGCCGAGCCGGTCTCGACCTGAGTCCATGATATCTTGGAGCGATGTCCGCGACAGAGACCGCGTTTTGTCACAAAATTATAGATTCCGCCACGCCCGTCCTTGTCACCGGCATACCAGTTCTGCACAGTGCTGTATTTCACTTCCGCCCTCTCCTCGCAGATAATCTCCACTATCGCGGCATGAAGCTGGTTTTCATCGCGCATCGGAGCTGTGCATCCTTCCAGATAGCTGACATAGGCGTCATCATCCGCCACAATGAGAGTGCGTTCGAACTGTCCTGTTCCCGAGGCGTTTATACGGAAATATGTGCTGAGTTCCATCGGACAGCGCACTCCCTTGGGTATATACACAAACGAGCCGTCGGAGAATACCGCCGAATTAAGCGCCGCATAATAGTTGTCGCGATAGGGAACAACAGTGCCGAGATACTTCTTCACCAGATCCGGATAGTCTTTAACGGCTTCCGAGAAGGAACAGAAGATCACTCCGAGTTCTGCCAGTTTCTCACGATGCGTTGTCTTCACGCTCACGGAATCCATCACGGCATCAACCGCCACACCGGCAAGCTGTTTCTGCTCTTCAAGCGAGATGCCAAGCTTGTCGAAGGTCTTTACAAGCTCCGGATCAACCTCGTCCATGCTTTTCTTAAGCTCTTTCTTTCTGGGTGCGGCGTAATAACTTATCGCCTGAAAATCTATAGGCGGGATTTTCAGATGCGCCCACTCAGGAGGAGTCAATGTCTTCCAATAGCGGTAAGCCTTCAGCCTAAAGTCAAGAAGCCACTCCGGCTCCCCCTTTTTCTCAGAAATGAAGCGCACCACATCCTCGTTGAGACCAGGAGGCACAATCTCCGTGTCTATATCCGATGTGAAGCCATATTTATATTCGGAATTGGTGGCGTCATGAATCGTTTTCTCCGAACTCTGGCGTCTGCCGTTTTCCTGTTCTGTATTCTCACTCATAGAAACTGATATGATAATTTCCGCAGACCGGACATTTGATTTTCAGACCTGCGAAAAGAGATGATTTCAATTTTATTACGCAAAATTACAAAAAAAGTTTTTTAAGAACATATGTTAAGCTGTTTAAAAATTATAGTGATATGGCATATCTACCGTTTTTTTATTAATTTTGTAAATTAAGAATCATTGTGCGCCCTGCACGACAAACCGCCGGGCAATATGCTTGATGCCAGATAAAAGGAGACACGACTATGGCTGAATATAATAAAAATATGTCGCCCGAAGAGGAAGACCGGATGATAGAAGAGGCTTATCAGGATGTGCTGAATGCCTATCTTGCGAGCAATCACCGCAAAAAAGTGGAGATTATCGAACGTGCGTTCCGCTTTGCCAAATCCGCACACAAGGGGGTGAGACGGCGCAGCGGCGAGCCATATATACTTCATCCGATAGCCGTGGCAAAGATTGTGATTTCCGAACTCGGACTCGGTTCCACATCCATATGCGCGGCATTGCTGCACGATGTTGTGGAAGACACAGAGTTCACAAAGGAGGATATCGAAGCGAGTTTCGGCTCCAAGATAGCCTCGATTGTGGAGGGACTAACAAAGATTTCCGGCGGTATATTCGGAGACAAGGCTTCTCTTCAAGCGGAGAACTTCCGTAAACTTCTGCTGTCGATGTCGACCGACATCCGGGTAGTGCTGATAAAAATGGCAGACAGGCTACACAATATGCGCACCCTCGGCTCCATGCGCCCCGAGAAGCAATACAAAATCGCCGGTGAGACTCTTTATGTCTACGCTCCTCTTGCCCACAGACTCGGACTATACAAAATAAAGGATGAACTCGAAGACCTCGCCTTCAAATACGAGCATCCGCAGAAATATGCGGAAATAATAGCCAAGGTAAGCGAAAGTGAGAAGCACCGGGAAGAGATTGTAGAGGAATTCGTGGGACCGGTAAGAAAAAAACTCGATGCCGCCGGATTCAAATACGAAATAAAGGCAAGGGTAAAAAGCGCTTATTCCATCTACAACAAGATGGAGACCAAGAAGATTCCGTTTGAAGAGATTTACGACATTTATGCAGTGCGCGTAATATTCGAAAACGATGACGATACTCTCGAAAGAATACATTGCTGGGAGATATACACCTTCTTTACCGACGGACACAAAGTGCACCCGGAACGCCTCCGCGACTGGACGAGCACCCCGAAGGCAAACGGTTATCGTGCCCTTCACCTCACTGCGATGGGACCTGACGGCAAATGGATCGAAGTGCAGATAAGAAGCCGCAAGATGGATGAAATCGCGGAACTCGGCTATGCGGCACACTGGAAATACAAGACAGGTGTTCATGAAGATGACACCGAGCTTGACAAATGGATGAACACCATAAAGGACATCCTTGCTAACCCCGAACCAAACGCAATAGATTTTCTCGACACAATAAAACTCAATCTTTTTTCCGCAGAAATCTACGTATTCACCCCTAAAGGCGACCTTATTACACTTCCGGCGGGCTCGACCGTACTCGACCTTGCCTTCGCCATACACACACAACTCGGCACCCACTGCATCGCCGGAAAAATCAACCATCGTCTCGTGCCTATTTCATACAAGCTCGATTCCGGCGATCAGGTAGAGATAATAACTTCCGACTCGCAGACTCCCCAGCCCGAATGGATGCAATTCTGCAATTCGGCGAAGGCTCAGAACCGTCTGCGCGCCATTCTGCGCAAGGACAGACGACACCTGACAGAACGAGGTAAGAAACTCTACGATGAGTTTCTCGAACGCGAAGGAGTGGAAAATACTCCGGATGTGATGACACGTCTGCTCGGCAACCTTCATCTTCCGCATAAGGAAGACCTCTACCTCATGCTTGCCAACGATGAGATAAATCTCTCCGCAAAACAGCTCAAAGACCTTAACAAGACCCGTTCCTCATTGCTTTCCAAGATATTGCGCAATCCTTTCTCTTCAAAAAAACAGGAAGAGCGCAAGACTCCGGTCAACAGGAAGGTGATATATGTGCTTCATCCCGATGAAGACAAACCCAACTATAAGCTTGACACATGCTGCCAGCCTATACCGGGCGACGATGTGCTCGGATTCGTGGACGAGAACGAAGACGTTGTGGTGCACAAAGTGAGCTGCCCCAATGCAATGCGCCTGAAAAGCTCGTTCGGATCAAGGCTCGTGGCTACGAAATGGGGCGGGGTTGCCGACAGATTCATCGCAACAATCAGCATAGACGGCATAGACAGGCGCGGAATCCTGGAGGAAATAACCGGTGTCATATCGCGCGACATAGGTGTGAACATGGTCGGACTGACAATCAACGCACGCCAGGAGGTGTTTCATTGCGAGATAACTCTTCAGGTAGACAACTCGGAGACCGTGGAAAACATATGCCGCAGTCTCAAAGAGAAGATAAAAGGTGTGAAATTCGCAAAACGGATTTCCTGAACATTATGAGAAAACTAAGTCAGATAGCAATAGCGCGTATCGGTATACTGCTCGGCGCGACCGCATTGATACTCTTTCTGCTGCCCCATTCCGACAGGCAGTCGTATACATATGAACTCAATCAGCCTTGGAAGTATCCGCTTCTTACCGCTGACTTCGATATGCCGATACTCCGAGACTCGGCATCGGCAAACGTGCTCCGCGACAGCATAGACGCAAACTTCATACCTTTTGTGGCGAGAGATGCCGATGTGGAGACGGCTTCCCTGACACGGTTCTCCAACACGGTATCGGGCAGAGCCAAACACTCTGATATCACAGACCTTCAGAAGCTCTTGCGCGATGTATACTCCAGAGGAGTGCTCGACACCAGACTCTACGAACACATCAAGGGAATGAAACCGCGGCAGCTACGCATGATGGTCAAAGAGAACGGAGCCACCACCGTTTCCACCATCGATGCATCGGCTATGCTCTCCCCTGCCAGGGCTTTCGAATATATAGATTCGATATACGTGCGACACTCCTCCGCCCGTCAGCTCGACGGAGACCTCGCAAAGGCATTGAACATATGCCTTACCCCAAACATGATGACTGACAGTGCCGCCGACAGCAAATTCCGGAATCAGGAATATCTGCAGGTCAACGGCGCGCAGGGGGTGATAAAGAAAGGACAGAGGATAGTCGACAGAGGTGAAATCATAACACCTCAGATCTACACGAACCTGAACACATACATGGAACTGCTTAACAAGACCAACAACTCGCAGAACGACCACCGGTATTTCTATGCGGGACAGTTCCTTTTCATCCTCATATGCTTCAGCATCCTGTATCTCTTCATGGGGTTGTACCGCTCACGTTTCTTCAATTCCCTGCGGAAGATGACATTTCTGATGTGTTTCATAACACTTTTCGTTGTCTTCTCGATTCTGATGTTCGAATATGTTCCCAACGGCATATATTTTGTACCGTTCGCCTCGGTGCCGGTAGTGATCCTTGTATTCTTCGATTCCCGCACGGCAATTTTCTCCCTGCTTGTCACGGTGCTCATATCATCATTGGTTGCCGTATTCCCCTACCAGTTCATTTTCATGGAGCTGACCGCCGGATTGCTGGCGGCATTCAGCATACATCGTCTCAGCCAGCGGTCGCAGCTGCTTCGCACAGCCGCCTTCACCTTTCTGGCATACTGTCTGACTTATTTTGTATCGAGTCTCATAACAGACGGCAATCTTGACAATTTCGCATGGCGCATGATCGGCATATTCGCCATCAACTCCGTGATTCTATCTTTCGCCTACATCATGATTCTCATAGTAGAGAAGATATTCGGATTCACATCGACTGTCACACTTGTGGAACTCTCCGACATTAACAGTCTGCTGCTGCGCCGCCTCGCGGAAGAGGCTCCCGGCACATTCCAGCATTCCATGCAGGTGTCCACACTCGCCTCCGAGGCTGCAAGAGCCATCGGAGCCGACACACAGCTTGTCAGGACCGGAGCGCTTTATCACGACATAGGCAAACTTGAAAGCCCTATATTCTTTACGGAGAACCAGCACGGCATCAATCCGCATACCGGTCTGAATCCCGAGACAAGCGCACAGAAAATAATATCGCATGTCACAGCCGGACTGCAAATCGCGGCAAAAGAGAATCTGCCGGAAGTGATACGCAGCTTCATCACCGAGCATCATGGCAAGAGTATGGCACGTTACTTCTACAACACAGCAGTCAACCAGAGTTCGGAGGCAGAGGTAGACAAATCCCGGTTTACCTATCCCGGACCCAACCCGCAGTCGAAGGAAACGGCGATACTTATGATGGCGGATGCCGTGGAAGCGGCTTCCCGAAGTCTTCAGGATTACTCACGGGAATCAATAAACAATCTGGTAGACCGCATCGTAAACGGACAGCAGGCAGAAGGACTTTTCCGCGATTCTCCGATCAGCTACCGCGATGTGGAGACTGTTAAAGACACGTTCAAGAAACGTCTCGCCACCATATACCACTCGCGTGTGGCATATCCGGAAATCAAAAAATGATTGTCAAACGTTTTAATCTATAGGTGAGACAGGCTCCCACCCCCGTTAAATTTAAAATTCCCTTATTGTAAATACCCTATGATAAGTTTAAGAAAAATAGTTGTATCTGCCGCGGCACTGATGATTTCATTCTCGATTTCCTCAACGGCAATCGCACAGAACAAACGCAAGATAACCGTGGAGAAGCCGGATCTTGAAGAAATCCGCATCTCCACTCTCACTCCGTCAAGCCCGTATTATTTCCCTAAACTCATGAAGAAATACGAGAGCAACGACACGACAATGACCAATGATGAATACCGACATTTCTATCTCGGATACATGTTTCAGGAGGATTTTGACCCGTATAGGGTCTCTCCTTACGCCAATGTGACAGATGACCTCCGCATGAAGTCGAGCCACACAAAAGAGGAGATAGACACGATACGCAAATATGCCCAGCTCGCACTCGCCGACAATCCGTTTGACCTCCGCCAGATGTCATTTCTTGTGCATGTGCTCAAGGAGAAGAGGAAAGACATGAGTGCAAAAATATGGGAGTATCGTCTGGAACATCTGCTCGGCGCGATCAAAAGCACAGGCACCGGAGAAAGCATGGACAAGGCATGGTATGTAATATATCCGATGCATGAATACGATATGGTGCAGCTGCTCGGTTATGAGGCAACAGATGCAAAATTCATAGAACCCGGATATGACTATCTGTCAGTGCGTCCTGACGAAACCAACAAGACGAAACGTGACAAATCAGCTGAAGGTTTCTATTTCAACATCATTGTGCCGCAACAGCAATACATGCTCAAGCATCCTGAAGACGAGGAGGAGGTAGAAGTCAGCACCCCGGAACAGGAGCCTGCCGTGCCCGACTATTACCCCGATCCCGATGAAATACCAGCGCAATAACAGGTGTTTCGAAAAAATCAGAAGCGGAATAACAGCACTAAGCAAGGCAAACAATTTAAAACTGACAAAACTGACAAAATTAATAACATACAATATGGAAGAGATAAAAGTAGGACCCGGAATGTTTGTAAAATATGCTTACAGACTTACCGACGCCGATTCCGGCAAAGAATTGTTCGCGACTCCCGAAGGAGAGCCGGATGAAATGGTATATGGAGTTTCACAGGAGGTTGTGCCCGGTCTGATCGCAGCACTCAAAGACCTCAAGAAAGGCGACAGATTTGATGTCACCCTTCCTCCCGAGGCGGCATTCGGAGTGCGCCATGCAGAAAATGTGATTGAGCTTGACAAAGACATATTCATGCGCGACGGCAAACTCGCAGAGGAAGTGAAACCCGGAGCCGAGCTCCCCATGATGACAGCCGAAGGCTTCCGCGTATTGGGCAAGGTCATTGAAGTAGGCGACAATGTAAAGATGGATTTCAACCATCCTTTTGCCGGACTGACAGTGACATTTGCCGGAGAAGTGGAAGAAGTGCGCGAAGCGACACCCGAGGAGCTACATCCCGCCCAGGGCGGTTGCTGCGGTTGCGGCAGCCACGGCTCATGCGGCGACGGCGGCTGTGGCGACGGTTGTGGTGATGGCTGCTGCCATTAAGAACACATCCCATACAGCCCTATATAGCCCTATATAGCCCTATACAGCCCCATATATCCCCATCCCCCCCATTAAACCGGACAAAAAAACGAAGCCGGAGTTGCAGCTGCAACTCCGGCTTCGTTTTTTTCCGGCATCAATCCTTCCGCAAAAGGGGTTTTATCTTCGGCGGCGTTTTTTAGTTGATTTCTTTGACCCCGTCTTTGATTTTGCAGGAATCTTCAAAGTCTTTCCGGCACGCAGTTTGTCATTGGTCATGCCGTTCGCCCTTTTGAGTTCAGCAATGCTGACACCATATTTCTTGGAGATACTGCTCAGACTCTCGCCGTTCTTTATCTTATGCACTTTCGCGGCAGGTGCCTTTGTCTTGGTTTTGCTTTTTGCCGCAGCCGCTTGCACTGATTTCCTGGAAGACGAAGCCGGTGCATCAGATTGCCACGTACGCTCACCGTCTGCGGGAACCTCGGTTGCCTCAGCAGTCAGCAGTTCCGTCTCACCTTCCCCGGAAGCGGTATTGATACGCAAAAGCTGCCCTGTTCTGACAGCGTTCCTGCGCAGACTGTTCCACGATTTGATCTGCTCGGGAGCCACATTGTAAGTCTTTGCTATCGATGCAAGCGACTCTCCCGGCTTGACTTTGTGGGTAACTGTCCTAACACCCTTTGAAGCGGAAGCCGCGGCAACAGGAAGATTACTGTCTTCAGGATTGGTATCGGCAACGGTTTCGGGGACAGAATTGTCTGCGATCATCGGATGTTCTCCCGGTTGCACGTTTTCCCGACGCGCATATTTTGTCGCGTCGTGAGCCTTTATCGCATCTTCGCTCATCAGATATGCATGAACCTGCTGGGAGGGGAGAACAAGAGTATATGACCGTTCAGGAGAACCGGGAACAATATCGGCACGGAACTGAGGATTGAGGACTCTAAGCTCATCTACAGGAATATCAAGAACTGCCGATATCTGCTTGAAATGCACACGGTCCGAAATCTGCAGAGTGTCGGTAATCAGAGGTTTAGTCGGAATCACCGGACTTATGTTATGCTGCGGATAATAATTCATCACATAGTTCGCAGCTATAAACATCGGCACATATCCCCTCGTTTCAGGCGTAAGGTAATTATATATCGACCAGAAATCATGTTGCTTGGGATCGCCTCCGGCACGGCGGATGGCTTTGTTTACAGCCCCCGGACCACAATTGTAGGCAGCGATTGCAAGACTCCAGTCCCCATAGGTAGCATACAGATCGCTGAGATACTGGGCTGCCTTTTTAGATGAAAGATACGGGTCGCGACGCTCATCTACAAGAGAATTTACCTCCATACCCAACCCTTTTGCCGTAGCTATCATAAACTGCCACAGTCCTGTGGCGCCATGCCTGGAGACAGCATTGGGATCAAGGCCCGATTCTATAACCGGAAGATATTTCAGTTCGAGAGGAAGACCTCTCTCCTCAAGAGCCTGCTCGAAGATAGGAAGATAATAATGGCTGAGACCAAGAAGCACAGTCACCTGCTCGCGACCTTTCTGCGTATATCGGTCTATATAAGACCTTACAATCTGATTGTAGGGCATCTCTATAACCGTAGGGAGTTGTGCGAGACGCTCGCGTATTGTCTTGTCATCGTTGCGGGTATCACCCTCTCTCCTATAGCGGTCATCGGTCGCCATATAGTTTTTCATATACCACCCTTCAAGCATTTTGCGCGTGTCCGCCTCAAAACTTTCCGGATAGATTATATTATTGTCGGATATGCTTGTCTTCACATCAAGCACAGTGTTTTTTTTCTGCGGTGCAGAAACCGACGGAAGAGCTGTTGCGGCTACCGCACACACAAGGAGTATATGACGTATCTTATTCTTCATGATTCTATATCGTTAGGCTGACTGCCGTTTTATAAGCTGTTTAAAAAGTAAATGCCCAGTTGATTCCGAACGCCGGCTTGCGCGAGGCCGGCTGCAGCATCAATGTCGGACTCATATCGAGCGAAAGGTCGGGAGAGATGTCGAAATGCGCCATAGAAGCATCGATATACGCATCTACCATACACACCAGATACAACGCCACAATGCAGATGATGCACAGGTCCCGGTTTCTGCGGAAATAATCGCGGCGGCTCTTGAACGTGCGCGTGAGCCACTCGGTGTCAAGGTCGCTCTCATTCACTGTTGGCGGAAAGAAATCGAGGTAGCTTTTCGTATTGGGATCGCTGTCGACAAGATCCCTATAGCCTTGCACATAATCCTGATATTGGTTATTGTTCCAGTTTGTGGCGTAACCGAGTCCCATGAATCCGCCCACTACAATCGGAAGTTTCCAGTAGCGTCTGTTATAGATCTGTCCTAAACCAGGACACAATGCCGACAGCCACACCGCCCTCTGCGGAGAGGGGTTGAAAGCTATCTTGCCGTCAAGCCCATATGGATAGTCATCCGCTGTGACTTCCGTAGGGGGTATCGAATCCGTCACTTCGTCCGCCTTGACAAGGATCTCTGCATCGGCATAAACCACAGAATCAGGCTGGACCGGAGACTGAGGCTGCGCCACACTCTGCGCCCTGGCAGGCAACACAAGGTAATCGAACGGAAAAAGGAGCACAACCGCCAACACCACCACCAGACCGCGCTCCGCGGGACGAAGTTGCAGATTTCTGCCGAATAACCTGATATTGCGCCTCTTATTTTCCTGACTCATTGTTTTAATCTCTCGAATATTTTAACAAGCTGATGAAGCTCGTCGTCAGAAGCGAACTTGAATGTAACAGACCCTTTTCCGCTCTGTGAGCGCGAGACCTTCACCGGCATCGAGAAATAGCTTGTGAAGTCTTTCTCAAGCATACGGATGTCGGCGGATTTCTCACTTTTCACCTTTGCCGGAGCATCGTGATTCTCACCCTCCGCGAGCTTACGTCCGAGTTCTTCCACGGCACGCACAGACAATCCCTCCTTTATCACCTGCTTGTAGAGCTTAAGCTGAATCTTAGGGTCTTCCACCGACAGAATCGCACGGGCATGACCCATATCGAGTTTTCTGTCGCGCAAGCCAAGCTGAATCTCGGCGGGAAGCCGGAGCAGACGTAGGTGGTTTGCTATCGTGGCGCGTTTCTTGCCGAGACGTTCGGAAAGGCGTTCCTGTGTCAGATTATACGAATCAATAAGTTTCTTGAACCCCAGAGCCACCTCTATGGCGTTCAGATCTTCGCGCTGGATGTTCTCTATAAGAGCCATCTCAGTCATTTCCGAGTCAGAGACTGTCCGCACATATGCCGGCACAGAGGTCAGACCTGCCTTGCGTGCAGCGCGCCAGCGCCGCTCGCCGGCAATTATCTGGTAATTCCCCTCATCGTTCATGCGGAGCGTCAGCGGCTGCACCACACCCAGTTCGCGAATAGACGCGGCAAGCTCTTCAAGAGTTGTCTCGTCGAACGAGCGACGGGGCTGGTCCGGATTGGGCTCGATGCGGCTGATATCTATTTCCGATATTGCCGAAGAGCCCTCAGTTCTTATATCTCCCATTGAGATCAGCGAATCAAGTCCCCGTCCCAATGCATTTCTTTTCAAAGCCAAATTGTCTTAGTTTTCAGATTTCGTACTCTTTTTATTTCTCATCAGCAACTCCTTGGCAAGCTGCACATAGGATATGGCACCACGCGAATCGGGGTCGTAAAGGATCACTGGCAGACCATGACTCGGAGATTCCGACAGTCTGATGTTGCGGGGTATTACAGTATCGAACACCATCTTTCCGAAGTGTCCTCGCAATTCCTCGTAAATCTGGTTGGCAAGACGAAGACGGGCATCATACATGGTCAGTAGAAAACCCTCGATCTCAAGTTGCGGTCTCAGACGGCTCTTGATTATACGCACAGTGTTGAGAAGCTGGGAAATTCCCTCTAATGCGAAATATTCCGCCTGTACGGGTATCAGGACCGAATTTGAGGCGGTCAGCGCATTTATGGTAATGACCCCGAGCGATGGCGAACAGTCAATCAGAATGAAATCGTAATCGTCTTTGACCGGCTCAAGCAGTCTCTGGAGAATGCGCTCCCGGTCGCGGCGGCTCATAAGTTCCACTTCCGCACCAACAAGATCAATACGCGAGCAGATTATATCAAGATTATCAATAGTAGAGTGCATTATTGCCTCCGCCGCGGGATAATTGTCAACCAGACAGTCATAGATGGATGCATCTGTAGGCTGGGGCTGCATGCCGATGCCCGAAGTGGCGTTTGCCTGCGGATCGGCATCTACTAAAAGCACACGCTTGCCTGCCACAGCCAGACACGCACCGAGATTGAATGCGGTGGTCGTTTTTCCGACACCGCCCTTCTGATTTGCTATTGCTATGATTTTACCCATTCTGATATTTTGAGAATATCCTTCGAAATTGCAAAAATAATCAAAATTCCCCTCTTTCCATAAAAAATATTATTAAACTACTTTAAAATATGCTCAGCATCCATCCAAATACCTCTTACACAACGACACTGCGAGACATCACACAGTATCTGTCATTGGCATCACATAACAAATCCAAATGCCGTCACAGTTTGTTTTAAGGGCAAGAGGCGATTTTGCTTCGCAATACTTAATTTAATTGCCATGAATTACAAAGTCTTTGATATAGAAGGAGTAGGCGAAGCCTATGCCGCAAAGTTGAATGATGCCGGAATCGAGACAGCCGAAGAATATCTCGAAGTATGCAAGACTCCGGCGGGACGCAAAAAATTGAGACTCATTTACGAGGCGGCATAACATAAATATGCCGCCTCGCTTCTTTTCAAACAGATTCTATCTATCGCCGCTATCGAAACTTCCGCATGAAAATCATATTTTATGAATGTTTCCGATTGTTATTTTGCAGAATCATTTTGACAAACGTCTGTTTGGTCTCAAACTATCAATAAACAGAACTTGTCTTGATTGATTTATTTTTTCTTAACATCAGCGAGATATTTATAAGGTGTTTCCGCCATTCGAAGAGCCGGCAACCTTACCGCTGGCGGTGACGCGAGGGGTGAAAACAACCGGAAAGATCCGCTGAGGCTGAGAAAAGAATCAACGATATCATTATTTTAACTTTCGTGAATAAGTCAGGACGAGCTCACATTCAAAAAACTAAAACTATGGACATGCCGTTATTAACTTGGTTGCTGATTGTCGGAATCCTTATTCTGGCTGTTATTACCAGAACGATAATTTTTCTACACACCTTCCGCAGGGAACGCTTCCATTTCCGTCCGTTCGAGATCGGTAGCGAAAGAGAGGAGTTTTTTGTACCGGGAGACCCGCAAGGCAGCGATGAAGATATTGATTAAAACCTCTCTTCCATAAATAAATGACTGAGATTCCACTTAAAGAAACCTGCGAACCGGATGTAAGGAAGGTATGCGTGTTTCTGTCTGACTACAGCGCATGGCTGCTCGGATGCGGGGCGACTTGCGTGCGACTTGAAAAGAATGTGACACGCATTGCCCGCGCATACGGCAAGACCGTAGACATTACGATCATGCCGCGTCACGTGCATATCTCGGTAAGAGACAAAAACGGTGGTGACTTCGTAACTTCCGTATCCACAATACGCCACACGCCTATCAGTTTCAATATCAATACACGTCTGAGCGAGCTCAGCTGGGCAATAGCCGAGAAACGCATCAGTCTCAGAGAGGCGGAAGAGCGGTTCAGGGAAATTGTCACCAACGACCGTCAGAACCCCTGGACCGTGCTTTTGCTTGTGTCTCTTGCCAACGCCTCTTTCTGCCGGCTTTTTGGTGGCGACATCACTGCGATGGGGGTCGTGTTTATGGCGACTATGGCGGGATACTGGCTTAAAACCCAACTGCTTTCAAAAAAAGTCGACATCCGCGCCACTGTGGCGATATGCGCTTTTGTCTCGGCGGTGCTCGGTGCCACCGATTCCCTTTTCGCTCTGGGAAGCACCCCTGACATCGCGTTGGGAACGAGCGTTCTATATCTCGTTCCGGGGATTCCATTGCTGAATTCTTTCAGCGACATGCTTTACCGATATTACATCTGCTCCATGAGCCGTTTCTTCGATGCGGTGGTAATCACCGGATGCCTGTCGATCGGGTTGTGTGCCGCAATGTTCATGATGAACGCCGGAATGTTTTGAACGAAAACATCGAAGGAATTTCAAATTGATAAACGAAGTGATTTAGAAACAGATTCCAAACGGATTTCAGACATTATGTTGGAAAAAATTTTAGAGGATGCATTGTTTTCAGCGATAGCCGCTATCGGTTTTGCAGCTATCAGCCGTCCCCCGGCAAGGGCATATCTTTATTGCGCGGCTATAGCCGCAATCGGACATGCCGTCAGATTCATGCTGATGACTCCTGAATTCGGTGTGAGACTGCACATAGTCACCGCCTCGCTCGTCGCCGCGTTCATGGTCGGCATCATCGCTGTAGTCTTCTCTCCGGTGGTGAAGACTCCTCCTGAGACATGTCTCTTCCCGGCACTTCTCCCGATGATTCCGGGCATGTACGCCTACCGTTCTTTTGCAGGTGCGGCACTATGCGTGCTCAGCGCCGGTCAAGAGCAGTTCGACCGCTATTTCTATCTTTTCGCATCAAACTCATTTACCTGCGTATGCATATTGCTCGTAATGGCGGTAGGCACCACAATACCTATTTTTCTCTTGAAAAAGATATCATTCCAAGCCACACGATAACATTATGGAACTGCGTCAACTGAAATATTTCATAAAGACAGCCGAGACATTGAGTTTCTCGGAGGCATCAAAAGCTCTATGCATAACACAGAGCACTTTGTCGCAACAGATAAAACAGCTTGAAACCGAATTAGGCACCCCTCTGTTTATCCGCAGCAGCCACAGCGTCTCACTCACTGAAGCAGGAGAAGAGATGCTCCCCTACGCCAGACACACAGTCAACTCCGCGGAGCTTTGCGCCGCACGCATATCGGACCTCAACAACATGACTGCCGGAACCCTAAACATCGGTGTTACCTATTCTTTCAGCCCGATACTCACCGAGACTCTCATAATGTTCCGCAAGATGTATCCCGACATAAAACTGAATATCTGTTACCGCCCCATGGCAGAACTTATGGAACTGCTTAAATCGAGAGAAGTGGATTTCGTGCTGGCTTTCAGACCGTGGAAACCGGAAGACGGGGTTGAATCCCATATCCTTTTTCAGAATTACCTCGCAGCCATCGTTGCCGAGGGTCATCCATTGGCAGAAAAAGAGAGCGTAACTCTGTCGGAACTGCAAAGATACGACCTTGCCCTCCCCTCGCGCGGACTCCAGGCACGCAACGCATTCGAGCTCATCAAGCCCGCAGGTTACGATTTCAGGATAAAGATAGAGCTGAATGAAGTGAACATACTGCTTAAGATAATCAGACAGACAATGCTTGTGTCCGTGCTTGCAGAAGCCACCATCCACAACGAATCGGGAATAAAAGCCATACACCTCGATTTCCCTGAAAATGAACTTGCCGGCTGTGTACACACTCTTCGCGGAACATACCGCAAACGAGCCGCACAGGAATTTATCCGTCTTCTGAGCGAGTCAATGGCTGTCAGGGAACGCCAGAACGACTGGATCTGACTTCTCTCCGTATCATGGAATATCCAAAATGGCGGTGTGTCAAAATTGATAAAATTTGACACACCGCCTTTATTTTAGCCGGATGGCGAGGATGCTGTCAGAATGGTCCGAATCATTCAGCCAACGACCCAGACGGGCTATTATGACACATCCTCTGATCTTTATTGATTATCTGCTGAAATATCAATAACCGGGTTTCTTCAGAAGCTTGAACATATTCTTCTTATAAGCCTCCACTCCCGGCTGGTTGAACGGATTCACACCGAGAAGATAGCCGCTGATGCCGCAGGCTTTCTCAAAGAAATAGATAAGCTGACCGAGTGAATGCTCATCGATTGCCGGAAGGGTGATATGCATGTTGGGAACGCCACCGTCAACATGTGCCATCTTGGTTCCGAGTTCCGCCATCTTGTTCACCTCGTCGATACGTTTGCCTGCGAGGTAGTTGATACCGTCAAGGTCGGCTGCGTCCATAGGCACACGATGCTCTACAGCCGGCTTTGCCACAGAGATTACAGTCTCGAAGATTGTGCGCTCTCCGTCCTGAATCCACTGACCCATGGAGTGAAGGTCTGTCGTGAAGTCTACCGATGCAGGGAAAATACCTTTGCCGTCCTTACCTTCGCTTTCTCCATAAAGCTGTTTCCACCATTCGGAAACATAATGAAGCTTGGGATCGAAGTTGACAAGAATCTCTATTTTCTTTCCGCTGCGGTAAAGGGCATTGCGAAGACGCGCATAGGTCTGGGCGATATTGGAATCCGAGGCATGAAGAGTGGATTTCTCCATTTCAGCCGCACCGGCAAGAAGTTTCTTGATGTCATGACCCGCAACCGCAATAGGAAGAAGACCTACCGGGGTGAGCACTGAGAAACGTCCGCCTACATTGTCCGGAATCACATAAGTCTCGTAACCCTCTTCATCGCTCATCTGGCGGAGTGCGCCGCGAGCGGCATCGGTAACGGCAACAATGAGGTTCTTTGCCTCTTCTTTACCGACCTGGGCGACAAGCTGGTCTTTCAGCAGACGGAACGCGATTGCAGGCTCTGTAGTTGTGCCGGACTTGGAAATTACGATAATACCGAATTTCTTATCCTTAAGCAGATTCTGTAATTCCGCGAGATATTCCTCACCGATGTTCTGACCTGCATAAATCACCTTCGGCTCATTGGGCTTCGGGGCATAGAAATCAGCGAAGGAATCAGCAAGCGCGTAATTTACCGCTTTTGCGCCGAGGTAGCTTCCGCCGATACCTACACAAACCACATAATCGCAGTTCTCGCGAAGACGCGCTGCCGTAGCCTCGATACGCTCCACCAGTTCGGCAGGTGTCTTGGAGGGAAGATCAAGCCAGCCGAGGAAGTCGTTGCCCGCGCCCGTGCCTTCCTCAAGGGTGGCAAGAGCCTGAACAGTCTCATCCTTCAGGGCTTCATATTGTTTGTCTGCAAAATAAACTGCATCCTGAATGTTAAGCTCAATTGTTTTCATAACTTCTATCGAATTTGAAATTTATTTAAGAAGCTGTTTAAAAGCAAACAGCCTTTCAGTCATTATTTTCCTCAGCGTTCTCCTCACTCTCCGCCTTGGCTGATTTTTGCGGACGCATCTGCGGGAAGAGAAGCACCTCCTGTATGGTTGTCTGACCGGTAAGGAGCATGGCAAGACGATCCATGCCGATACCCATGCCCGATGTCGGAGGCATACCGTATTCAAGGGCGCGGATGAAGTCCGCGTCTATTATCATCGCCTCGTCATCACCCTTGTCGGCAAGACGCATCTGCTCGGCGAAACGCTCATACTGGTCGATCGGATCGTTAAGCTCCGAATATGCGTTGGCAAGTTCCTTGCCGTTTACCATCAGCTCGAAACGCTCGGTGAGTTCCGGATTCTCGCGATGACGCTTCGTCAGAGGCGACATCTCTATCGGATAATCGGTGATGAAAGTAGGCTGGATGTAAGAACCCTCGCATTTTTCACCGAAGATCTCATCAATCAGTTTACCTTTGCCCATAGACGGATCTGTCTCTATACCCGCCTCTTTACAAAACGCGCGAAGCTCATCTTCGGTTTTGCCGGTAATGTCGAATCCTGTCTTTTCAAGTATCGCCTCGGTCATGGTGACACGCTTGTAAGGAGGCTTGAAGTCGATCTCATGTTCTCCGACCTGCACTTTTGTCGAGCCGTTGACATCCATCGCGATCTTTTCGAGCATCTTCTCGGTGAAATCCATCATCCAGTTGTAATCCTTGTAGGGGACATAAATCTCCATGCAGGTGAATTCCGGATTGTGGGTGCGGTCCATGCCTTCGTTGCGGAAGTTTTTGGAGAATTCATACACACCCTCGAATCCTCCGACAATGAGACGCTTCAGATAAAGCTCATCGGCAATGCGGAGATACAACGGGATATCAAGCGCGTTGTGATGCGTGATGAACGGACGCGCGGCGGCACCGCCAGGTATCGACTGAAGAATCGGAGTCTCAACCTCTGTGTAATTGAAAGAATTGAAATATTCACGCATGGAATTGAACATGCGTGTCCGTTTCAGAAATATATCGCGCACACCGGGATTTACCACAAGGTCGACATAACGCTGACGGTAACGCTGCTCAGGATCCGTAAAGGCATCGTAAGCCTTGCCGTCTTTCAATTTCACGATCGGAAGGGGACGAAGGCTCTTGCCCAACACTGTTATTTCGCGGGCATGAATGGAAATCTCGCCCATCTGCGTGCGGAACACATAACCCTTTACTCCGATGAAATCACCTATGTCAAGAAGTTTCTTGAAGACAACATTATAAAACTCCTTGTCCTCACCAGGACATATGTCATCGCGGCTCACATATATCTGGATACGGCCTTCCGAATCCTGAAGTTCCATAAATGAAGCCTTCCCCATGATGCGGCGGCTCATGATACGCCCTGCCACTGCAACCTCGCGCGGAGGTGTAAGATTATCATCGAAGTTTTCTTTGATTTCGCGGGAATATCCGCTCACGGGATATTCAGCTGCGGGATAAGGATCTATTCCACGCTCGCGCAGAGCCTCAAGGCTACGGCGGCGCACAATCTCCTGTTCGCTAAGTTCTTGATTTGCCATATATTGTAATATCAATTATAATCCGATTGCAAGCATACGGCATAAAGCCGCTGACTTATACACACAATTATTTGCAAAGTTAATAAAAAAAGTTGACATATCCCGCAAGAGTCTGACCCACCGTCCAATAATACGCACCTTGACACTACTCACACAACAACCCTTTAATCGTCATGATTGCGTTAAAAAATCTTGAAACCGGAATTAATTTTGCAGATTCAAAATATTTGATTAATTTTGCATCCGCAATCGGGCGAATACCAGAGTGGCCAAATGGGGCAGACTGTAAATCTGCTGGTTTATACC
>ERZ777011.517-NODE-517-length-58573-cov-3.650091_pt1 | contig 58573 bp, 53 predicted proteins | sample MGYA00374964_ERZ777011 | MGnify/ENA primary metagenome ERZ777011 (study PRJEB29310, sample SAMD00008975) | mouse gut metagenome | study: EMG produced TPA metagenomics assembly of the Metagenome analysis of fecal microbiota from mouse which was promoted...
TGCTTCGGGGTTGCTTTTACTCTGACAAAGTGGCGTTTACTTTGTCAATCAACCAGCGAGAACTTTCACTTCAGCAATTTCCTAATCCTGCAGGATACTGACACACTTCACCGGTGTACGGTAATTGTACTTGCTGATCTTAATGCCGGTCTTCGGGCTGCTGGCATGAATCACACGCCCCCCGCCGATATACAAAGCCACATGGTTGATCCCCCCGGAAGCGTTGCTGTAGAACACCAGATCCCCGGGCTGCAGCTCGGATGCCTTGATCTTCGTCCCGTGAGTTGACTGTGCCGCCGCGGTGCGGGACAGCTTCACGCCAAACTTCTTAAATACGCTGAGTACAAATCCGGAACAGTCGGCACCCTTTGTCAGGCTGGTTCCTCCCCAGACATAGGGATTTCCAAGAAACTGCTTTGCATACTCCACCAGCTCTACTCTGACATCGGACACGCCCACGCCGTACAGAAGCTCCGTCATGGTAACCGCCGTATCCAGCCTTTCATTCACCGTTACATACTCGGCGGCTACATACGCTTCCTCACCGTCGATGGATACCTTGACCCAGCCCTCAAGGGTTTCCACATATTCCATTTCTTCACCCTTGGGCACCTGCGTCAGTATGGCACTGTCCGTACTTGCCTGTTCCCTTACGTTCAATCCGTCCACGTTTGCCACTGCTACCGTGCTGACAATACTGTTTGCCTTCATCTTGGCATCCGGTCCCGTCAGCAGGTAATCCAGGCTGACATAGCCGTCCACCTCTCCGGAGATAATATGTGCCCATCCGTCCCCGGTCACTTCCAGTACCTCGCAGGCGGAATTTTTCGGCATCTTTCCCACCAGCTTGCCGTCTATGGCCGGGACTGCCCGGACGTTCAGATTGCCGCTCTCCACATCTGCAATGCCGATATTGGTATACCCCCAGGAAGCTCCCTGGGCCTGGGCCGCTGCCGCAAGGTATTCCTCGGTAGACAGCCTTGCCTCCAGCACGGAAGCAATCCCCGCCATGGGCATGACGGCTTCCTCCGCCGAAGCCTGTATGGGCTGCGCGCACATGGCAAGCACCAAACCCGCGGAAACAGCAGCCGTCAACCTCTTATGCTTATGTTTTAAAATATTCATTGGTATTTTCCTCAAATTTGAATAGTTGTTTACAAATATGTTACAGAATTATTACGCTAAGCAAATTATACAATCTGCCCGGGCTTCTGTCAACCACCAAATTAAAAGAAAATTAAAGAATTTTAACGGAATATTAACTGTTACAAAATTCAGGCTTCTGCAGCCTCCGCTTCCTTCTCCGCATCCACAATGGCAAAGGCTATATTCATGGCATGGTCCGCCACCCTCTCCAGGCCGGACACCACATCGGAAAAGATCATGCCCGCCTCCGGTGTACACTCTCCCCTGGTCAGACGCTGTACGTGAAACCGCTGCAGCTCCCGCTCCTTTGCATCCACCATGTCCTCCAGGCTTCTGACCTCTTCCATATGGGTCTCGTCACCCTTGACAAACATGGCAATTGCATACTGGATCAGCTTATTTACCATATCCAGCATCTCTCCCAGCTCTTTCTGGGCTTCCTTACTGAAGGAGGCTCCGCCCTCCCTGCGCTGTCTCGCGGCATCCGCCACGTTTTCTGCATGGTCGCCGATCCTTTCAATATCATTCACTACATGGAACAGGGCGCCCAGGCTTTTCAGATCCTCTATGGGAAGTGTGGTCTGGTTAATCTTCACCAGATAATCCGTGATGGCATGGTTCAGGAAATTAATGTTTTTCTCCACCTCGTATACTTCCTCAATATCTTCCTCGTCCAGGGTAATCAGCGCATTCATGGCCCGATTGAGGTTTTCTCCGGCCAGGGATGCCATACGGTCCAGCTCCTTGATGACTTCCACCACCGCCGTAGCCGGATTAAACACCACCTTGTCACCGATATATTTCAGCTGATAGCTCTCCCTGTAGCCCACCTTTTTGTCCTCACCGGGCACACAGATACAGGCCAGCTTCACAATCCATGTTGCAAACGGAAACAGCACCAGCACCTGGAATACCTTTATCAGGATATGTGCGTTTGCCACAAAGCGCCCCTTGTCGCTGGAGATTGTCCAGATCAGCTTCATGACAGGCTCCTGGGCCGCGAAAAGAATCACATACAGGATCACCGTACCGATCACATTGAACCAGAAATGGATCAGCGCCGTTCGCTTGGCGTCCTTTTTGCCCGCAAGGGAAGTCAGCAGCGCCGTCCCGCAGGCGCCGATATTACAGCCTAAGATAATATAGAGCGTAATCGGCAGGGGAAGGAGGTCCTGATTTGCCAGAAGCAGCGTGATGCTCACCGTCACGGACGAGCTCTGGATCACGGCAGTCAAAGCCAGGCCTACAAGGGTAGCCATAAAAGGATTCTTAAGGGAGGCCAGCAGATTTACGATTTCCGGCACATCCTTCATGCCCGCCATGGATGCGGACATCGTGCTGATCCCCAGAAACAGCACGCCGAAGCCGATAATAATATCCCCGCATTTTTTCACCTTTTCATTCTTGATAAACATGGCGATCAGCACACCCGTCAAAAGAATCACGGGGGCAAGCGCCGAGAAATGAAAGGAAACCAGAAGTGAAGTAACGGTAGTACCAATGTTTGCTCCGAAGATAACCCCCGCAGCCTGATAAATATTCATCAGCCCGGCATTTACAAAGCTGACCACCATCGCCGTACAGGCGGAGGAAGACTGAATAATACCGGTGAATACAATACCCACCAGCAGACCGGTAAAGCGATTGGTAGTAAATATCTCCAGAATGTGCCGCAGCCTGGCTCCGGCAACCTTCTCGATGGAATCGCTCATAACCCGCATTCCGAACAGAAAAAGTCCCAGACCACCTGCCAATGACAAAAATATGCTTACATTCATGCTAACCTCCGTATATTGCTGAAAGCCCTTTTCCTGTGTAATACCCTGTATGGCCTAAAAAGCGCGCCATTTCTCCCCTGCCGCAATATCCTCTTCCAGCTGGCGCCGCAGTGCCTCCACATCCTGAAAATGCTGCTCCGGCCTGCGGAACGCGTGCAGATATACCTCTATATCCTCGCCGTAGATTTCTCTGTTAAAATGATAGAGATAGGATTCGATCCCCATAAGCCCGGCATCCGTCACCGTGGGCTTACAGCCTACATTGCTGAGGGCCCTGTAGGTCCGGCCTCCTGCCCGCACGCTGGAATAATAGACTCCCGCCGGCGGCAGGAGCTTGTCCGGCCCCGGAAGGATGTTGACCGTGGGAAAGCCCAGTGTCCTGCCAATGTGCATTCCTTCCACCACTCTCCCTGCAACCATGTAGGGCATGCCCATCAGCTTCTCCGCCGTTACAAGGTCTCCGCTTTCCACCTTGCTGCGCAGCCAGGTGGAGCTGACCTCCCTGCCGTCCAGGCAGGCCTTCTCTATGGTCTTCACCCGAAAACCCAGCTCCGGCCCCAGTTTCCGCAGGAAAGCGGCGTCTCCTGCTCCTTCCGCTCCAAACGACAGGTCATTCCCGGCGGCAATAAACCTGGTATTCATGCGCCTGGCCAGTATATCCCTGACAAACTCCCCGGGGGGGATTGCCGCCGTCTCTGCCGTCATAGGGAATTCAATCAGTATATCAATATTCATGCGTTCAAATAACAGCCGTTTTTCCTGCTTCGTCGTCAGCTCAGGACCGTCGGAACGTCCAAACAGCACCGCCGGGGGCGGGTCAAAGGTAAAAATGCACGTTGCCAGCCCTCTGCGCTTATAGGAAAGAATTTCTTCCAGAAGCCGCCTGTGACCGATATGTACCCCGTCAAATTTACCGATTGCCGCCGCAGTCTCCTTCTCCAGGTAAAAATCAGTTGTATTGCTGATAATCTCCATAACGCCACCGTCCCTGTCACAAAAACATCTTCACCGGCCTGTACCACTGCCTCTGCTCATCATATGTATAAATACCGGCAAAGCTTCCGTCCCCGCGATAAAAGCGGACCCACCTCCCGGCCTCAAGCCGGATGTTCTCCGCCGTCTGCAGGGGGGAGACTGCATTGCCGTTATCCAGAAGCCGCCTGTATTCGTCGCTGACATGCAGCAGCGGGCAGTCTGCAAATACACTGTCCACCGGCAGCACGGCCTCCGCCAGCCTGTCCTCGTCTCTCATCTGCTGCAGCTGTCCTAATGTCAGGGCCTCCGCCAGGGTAAAACGTCCCACCCTTGTCCGCCGAAGGCTCTGCATGACGCCGCCGCATCCCAGCCTTGCCCCAATATCCGCGCAAAGCGTCCTGATATAGGTACCCTTGGAGCAGACCACACGCATCCTCACCATGGGCAGCCTGCATTCCAGGATCTCCAGCTCCGGAATCTGTACCCGCCTCGCCCTGCGTTCCACTTCTTTACCGGCTCTTGCCAGCTCATACAGCTTCCTGCCGTTCACCTTCAGCGCCGAATACATGGGCGGTATCTGGTCATATTCTCCCTGAAATCCTGCGCAGGCGGCACGTACTTCCGCCTCCGGAACCTCCACAGGCTTCTCTGTAAGCACCTGTCCCGTAATGTCCTGGGTATCCGTCTCCACACCCAGCAGCAGCTCCGCCACATATTCCTTGTCCCTGTCAGCCAGCATGTCGCACAGCCTGGTGCCGCTGCCCAGGCATACGGGAAGCACCCCCGCAGCCATGGGATCCAGCGTGCCGGTATGCCCGATTTTCTTCTGTCCGCAGATTCCCCGCATCTTTGCCACCACGTCATGGGAGGTAAAACCGGGCTCCTTGTCGATGATAATGATTCCGTTGACCATGGCTATGCCTCTGATTTCTTCAACTGCTCTTCCACATGCAGAGACAGATTATTGATACAATCGTAAAAATTTCCGTGCATAATACAGCCTGCCGCCCTTGCATGACCGCCGCCGCCGAAATAAGCCGCCACCTCCGCCACATTCACCGATTCGTCGGAACGCAGGCTCACCTTGTATTCCTGCACCCCCGTTTCATACATAAAGATGGCACAGGAGATGCCTTCAATATTGCGCAGCTGATTTACAATGCCGTCCATGTCCTTGGATCCCACGTCATAGAATTCCATGGTCCTGCGGCTGATTCCGCTTACAATACACCTGTTATCCAAAAAGCGTATGCTTTCCAGCAGCGCCCGTCCCATTATCTGGCTCTGCACATAGGTCTTTTGATAAAAGGTCTCCCGGATCAGCCTGGAGAAGTCAAAGCCATAGGAAATCAGCTTTGCACCCTTTTCCATGGTAGCAGGAGTGGTATTGGCATACTGGAACACACCTGTATCATGAATCATACCGATGTAGATTGCCATGGCCATATCCCTGTCCAGCTTTTCCTGATCGATCAGGTCATAAACCAGCTCACAGGTGGATCCCACCTCCGGCCGGATATAGTTTACGTCACCCGCCCCGGTATTGCTGATATGATGATCGATATTGACAGTCTTCCCTGCCGCCCGGAAATACTTTTCCGCCTCTCCCAGCCGCGTATCGTCGCAATCCATGGAAAAGAACACGTCAAAGGGCTCCTCCTCGGGAAAACGGGAGTCAATCTCGTCAAAGCCCCTGATTTCCCTGAATATTTCGGACGGCTTTTCCAGAAATACTTTGATCTCCGCTTCCGGCAGACACTTCTGTAAATACATGCGCAGGCTTAAAACTGCGCCCACACAGTCCCCGTCAGGCCGCACATGGCCGCTGATGCCAATTCTCCTTGCATCCTTACATTCTTGAATCAGGTTCATCTTTACTCTCCGTTGCCGCCCCGCTCCGTTCCTCGTCCAAGGCAATCACCTCGTCGATCCTGCGGGACATATTTACACCATACTCTATGGATTGATCCACGATAAAGGTAATATCCGGCGTATTGCGCAGATTCACAATCCTGGCAAGCTGCCTTTTGATGAATCCCTCAGCGCTTTTCAACCCCTGCAGCGTGTTCTGCCTGGCTTCCTCGTCGCCCAGGACACTGATCCATGCCTTGCAGCTCTTTAAATCCGGAGCCACCTCCACAGAGACCACACTTGTCCACGGGCTGATCCTCGGATCCTTGATCTCCCCACGGATAATCTCTGCCAGCACACGCTGCACCTCCCCGTTAATGCGGGTATTTTTGATACTGTTCTTTCTCATTCTTCCTTAACCTTCCAGACACGCCGCACCGGCGGCGGTTCAAACTTACCTGGGTACTTCCACCATAATATATGCCTCGACTGCATCCAGCTCCTGTATCTGGTCAAAGCCCTCAAACACAAGTCCGCACTCAAAGCCTTCTTTCACTTCCTTCACATCATCCTTAAAACGCTTCAGGGATGCCAGCGCGCCTTCGTAGATCTGCTCGCCGCCGCGGCTGATACGAATTTTGCAGCCTCTCTGGAAGATACCGTCCCTGACATAAGAGCCGGCGATATTGCCGATCTGGGAAGCCTTGAACACCTGGCGGATCTCGGCATGGCCGATGACCTTCTCCTCAAATACGGGATCCAGCATTCCCTTCATGGCAGTCTCAATATCCTCAATTGCCTGATAGATAACTCTGTACAGCCTGACATCCACACCTTCCCGCTCTGCGGTAGCCTTTGCGGTGGCATCGGGCCGGACATTGAAGCCGATGATGATCGCATTGGAGGCGCTGGCCAGAGTCACGTCCGACTCATTGATCGCTCCCACGCCGCCGTGGATGCACTTGACCACAACCTCTTCGTTGGACAGCTTCATCAGGGATTGCTTCACCGCCTCTACGCTGCCCTGCACATCGGCCTTGACGATCAGGTTCAGCTCTTTCAGATTGCCCTCCTGGATGCGTGAGAACAAATCATCCAGAGACATCTTCGACTTGGTTTCTTCCAGCTTTCTCTCCTTATTCTGTGCCAGATAGGTATCCGCGTAGGATTTTGCAGTCTTGTCGCTCTCATGGGCCAGGAACACCTCTCCCGCGCTGGGTACGTCGGATAATCCCAGAATCTCCACAGGTGTGGACGGATCCGCGGATTTCACCCGTTTCCCCTTGTCGTCGATCATCGCCCTCACCTTGCCGTGGCAGGCTCCCGCGGAAATAAAATCACCCATATGCAGCGTGCCCTTCTGCACCAGCACCGTGGCTACAGGCCCTCTGCCCTTATCCAGCTCCGCCTCAATGACAAGGCCCCTCGCCCGGCGGGCAGGATTTGCCTTCAGCTCCAGAATATCCGCCGTAAGCAAAATGGTCTCCAGCAGGTTTTCAATACCTTCACCGGATTTGGCGGACACGGGAACAAACTCCGTACTGCCGCCCCAGTCGGTAGCGATCAGCTCATACTCCGTCAGCTCCTGCTTGACACGCTCAATGTTGGCAGAGGGCTTGTCGATCTTGTTCACTGCCACGATAATCTCGATACCTGCCGCCTTCGCATGGCTGATTGCCTCAACCGTCTGGGGCATCACACCGTCGTCTGCCGCCACCACCAGAATCGCAATATCGGTAGAATTGGCCCCCCTCATACGCATGGCAGTAAACGCCTCATGCCCGGGAGTGTCCAGGAACGTAATCTTCCTGCCCTTAATATTCACCGTATAAGCGCCGATATGCTGGGTAATGCCGCCGGCCTCACGGTCGGTAACGTTTGTCTCACGGATTGCATCCAGCAGAGATGTCTTGCCGTGATCCACGTGGCCCATGACACAGACCACAGGCGGCCTTTCCACCAGAGTCCCTTCTTCCTCCTCGTCCTCCTTTAAGAGCTCTTCGATCACGTCAACCTTGACCTCCCTTTCACAGAGGACGTCATACTCCATGGCGATATTCTCTGCGTCCTCATAGGAGACCTCCTGGTTCACAGTGACGATCTTACCCTCTAAGAAAAGCTTCTTCACGATTGCCGCGGGCTGAAGCTTCATCTTCTCGGCAAGCTCCTTGATGGTAATCGTCTCCGGGAGGATAATCACCTTGATTGCCTCCTCCGCCGTCTCTTCCTTTTTCTTCTCAGGCTTAATAAAGCGGCCCGGCCTGTTCTTCAGGGCCTCTTCCTCCTCGTAGATATGGTCTTTTCTGGACCGCTTATCCTTCTCGATATTACTTGCGCGTCTCTTCTCGTCGTCGCGCCTCTTTTCCATATCCTTTGCAGGTGCTTCCCCGGCAAAGCCTTTATTCTGGTTTCTGTCCCTGTAGCCGGCTCCCGGACCGCCGTTTCCTCTGCCGTCCCGGGATGCGCCGCCGGGACGCTGGCCGCCGCCGGGACGCTGGTTGCCCCCCGGACGGGGGGATCCGCTGTAGCCGCGGCCGCCGCCCTGGCCAAACCCGGAACCGGGACCTCTGCGTTCTCCCTGTCCGCCGTTTTCACCCGGCCTGCCGCTTCTCGTATACCCGTTTCCCCGGTCTCCCCTGGGGGCACCGGTACCGTTTCCGCCTCTGGACTGGAACTGCCCGCGGTCCGGCCTGTCTCCTCTGGGCCCGCCCTGAGGTCTGCCGTCGCGGCCGCCCTGATAGCGGTTATCCTGCCCGCGGCCTTCCTGTCCACGATTATCCTGTCCGCGGTTATCCTGCCCACGGTTGTCTCTTGCCCCGGGCCTTTCCTCCTGGCGGTGCTCGTTTCTTTCCGGCCTGTTATCCTTAGGCTGCACCTGCACGATTTCCGTCTGCACTGCAGGCTTTACCGGCGTTTCCTTTACCTCCCGCTTTTCCGGCTCGGCTTTGGGCTTTTGCGGCGGTCTGGAAGGCACCATCTGCACGCTTGGCGTGGGAGACGGCGGTGTCAGGGGCTTGATGGGCGTTCGTACAGGAGCCGGGTTTTGGTTTCTGCGGTCGCCGTAGCCTTTGTTCCCGTTACCTCCCTGAGGCTTTCTCTGTCCGTCCTGAGGCCTTCCCCCGTTTCCACCCTGGCCGTAACGCTGTCCTGACGGCTTGGAGCTTTGCGAATTTTGAGAATTATTCACAAAAATAATCGTCTTCTTCTTTTTCGGCGCCTCCTGGGGCGATTTGGCCGGTTTGTTGGGAGTCTGGGCCGCGCCGCCCTCTTTGGGGGCTGCCTTTGCCGGTGCCTCAGATACCTTCCCGGGCTTATCCTGACCCTTTCCGAACGCCTTTCTCACGGATTCCGCCACATTTTCTTCCACAGAGCTGCTTGCGGATTTCGCCTCGATACCCTGTCCCTGCAGAAAGCTCTGTATCTCTTTACTCTGTTTATCTAATTCCTTAGCGAGCTCATGTATCCTAATCTTCGCCATTCTTTCCTCCATCTCCACCCTCAATGGTGCCTTTCCATTCTTTCTGTTGCTCCGTTATCAAACCGCTTACCGCATTTGCCAGCCCGGCGTCGCACACACACACCGATGACCGGAGTTCCTTTCCGATCGCATGCCCCAGACTTTCCTTCGTCCCCCACCGGCAGACCGGAACATGGTAATAACTGCACTTATCGGTGAACAGCTTAACCGTATTGTCGGACGCATCCTGCGCTACTATCACCAGACTGGCAGATCCCTTTTTAACTGCCTCCAGCGTCTGCAGCTCTCCGCTGACCAGGTTGTGTCCTTTCATGGCAATTCCCAGAAGTGAAAAAATCTTATTCTGTCTCAATGTGATTAAATTCCTCCTCCAGAATGTCATACACTTCGTTTGGAATACTCATCTTAAAAGAACGCTCCAGCCCTTTATTCCTGCAGGCCTTCTGCAGACATTCCCTGCTCCTGCATATATATGCGCCTCTTCCGTTCTTTTTACCTGTTGTATCCAGACAAATCTGATTTTCCGCCGTCTTCAGGACTCTTACCATGTCCTTCTTTCCCTTCATCTCACCGCAGCCCACACACTGCCTCAAAGGTATCTTTTTTGCCATATCTCTTACTCCTGAACAGGCTCCCCATACTCACCCTCTTCATACTCTTCGCCGGCCGGCTCTTCTCCGTATTCAGCCTCGTCCCCGTACTCTTCGCCGCCGTATGCCTCACCGTCTCCATACTCTTCGCCGCTTCCGTATTCACCCTCGTCCTCGTATTCCTCCTCGTCCAGGTAATCCTCGTACCGGAAGCCGGGAGCATCCTTTGCCTGGGTCTCGGATTTAATATCGATCTTATAACCGGTAAGCCTTGCGGCAAGCCTCGCGTTCTGCCCCTCTTTACCGATCGCCAGGGAAAGCTGGTAATCCGGAACCACTACCTTGGCCGTCTTTTCGTCGGGATCCGCAAATACCGCCACGATCTTTGCCGGGGAGAGCGCATTCTGGATCAGCAGGCCGGGGTTCTCGTCCCAGTTTACAATGTCAATCTTCTCGCCCCGCAGCTCCTCTACAATGGCATTGACCCTGGCCCCGTTCATACCTACGCAGGCGCCCACCGCATCCACATTGGGATTGTTGCTCCAAACCGCGATTTTCGTACGGCTGCCCGCCTCTCTGGCAATACTCCTGATCTCCACGGTGCCGTCCTTGATCTCTGTCACCTCGGATTCAAACAGCCTTTTTACCAGCTCCGGATGGGTACGGCTTACATTGATGCGGGGACCCTTGGGTGTATTTTTTACTTCCAATATATATACCTTGATTCTCTCGGTGGGACGGAATACCTCTCCCTTCACCATCTCGCTTTCACTCAGCATCGCGTCGGCCTTGCCCAGGTTAATACTGATATTTCGGCCTACATAACGCTGGACAACGCCGGTGACCACATCCTTTTCCTTTTCATAATACTGATTGTAGATCGCGCTTCTTTCTTCCTCCCTGATCTTCTGCAGGATCACATTCTTTGCATTCTGCGTGGCAATTCGTCCAAATTCCCTGGACTTGATCTCCACATGGAGCATATCGCCCACCTTTGCCCTGGAGGAAATCTCCTTTGCGTCGTCAAGCGTTATCTGCAGGCAGGTATCCTCCACGTCATCCGCGGACTCCACTACCTCCTTCTCGGCGTACACCAGAAAGTCACAAGTCTCCCGGTCGATCTCAACATGGACGTTATCCGCCTTCCCGAAATGATTCCTGCAGGCAGTGAGCAGAGAATTCTCAATTGCCTCAAACAGCGTATCCTTGCTGATCTCCTTTTCCTTTTCCAGAATATCAAGTGCCTCCATCAATTCAGTGTTCATTTCTTTTCCTTTTCCTCCATTCCGGCCCGTAAAAACTGCCTATGTCTGATATTATTATTTTTTCGCAATCCTGCCGTCATTACAGCTTTAAAGCCAGCCTGACCAGCGCAATGTCCTGCCGCCGAAACGTCCTTACCCTCTCCCCTTCCCGGATCGAAAGTGCCTCGCTGTCAAAGCTCTCCAAAATTCCCGCAAACTCCTTACATTTATCCAGCGGTTTAAACAGCTTGATTTCCACCTCTTCCCCAAGGGCTGCCTGCAGATGCTTATCCTTCTTCAGCGTCCTGCCCAGCCCCGGGCTGCTGACCTCCAGGATATAGGCGTCGGGAATGAAGTCCTCCCTGTCCAGCAGGTCGGACAGTGCCCTGCTCACATTTTCGCAGTCCTGAATGTTCACGCCGCCGGGCTTGTCAATGTATGCCCTGAGATAATAATCGCTGCCTTCCTTTACGTATTCCACATCATAGACGGATACCCCGTTTGCCTCCGCAACGGGCCCCAGCAGCCCCTCCGTCCTTGCCTCATACTCTTCCCTCCGGGACATTCTCCCCCTCCTGTTCCCTTTCTGTATTCGCTCCCACAAGCAAGTAAGAGTGGCTTGCAAGCCACTCTTACCTTAATAATCATCATTTACAATTGAAGTATAGTCCTCATTTTGGAAAATGTCAACAGTTTTTTGCCGCCATACTGCTGCTTTTTACTGCTGCTCATAAAAATGAAATCCCGTCCACCGGTTCTCCTCCACGATCTCTTTGATCTTTCCGGAAACATACACGGCCGCCACGCTTTTGGAGCAGCGGAAGATATCATACCCCGAACAGACGTCTTCGTTCAGATAGGTCTTCCCGGGAAGAAAGGTATAAAAATCATATTCTTCATCATAAAAATACTCGCTTCTCTCCAGGTCGAAGGCGTCAATAAAATTCTCAACATACAGCAGGACATAATCGTTGTTCACCCTGCGGGTGACCACATCCACCAATTTAACGGCAGGATATTGCACTCCCCTGATCCCTCTTCTGTGAAACTCCTCCCTGACTCTTGCATGGACAATGGGCCAGCTCCGGATGTTCAACAGATAATCGCTCTCCAGGTCAGAAGCCTTTGAGCTGTAGTAAAATATTACCTCCGGCCAGTCCCGGATCGTGCGCGGAGACAATATCACATTGTGGAAAAATCCCTTTTTCACGCCCTCATACTCGATTTCGTCCAGATTGTCGGCTTCCGCATAAATTGTGTTGGTTCCGTTCTTGATCCCTTCATCGATACTGTCCATGTCAAATGTCAGCTTATAAAACATCTTTTACACCTCCCTTATTATCTTTCCTGCCAATACTCTGAATATAACATACCCTGATTATCCCGCACAACCTTTTTCACCTTTTGCTTAAACAGCCTCAGGAAGGTCTGGCAGTCTCCGTCTGCATCTTTATCGATCTCCCGCATTTTCTCCAATACAAACTCATGATATTCGTTGGGGTGCCTGCCCTGATGGGGTAATGCTTCCTTATTCCAGTCACCATCCAGATCCAGGCCATACCTACCTACAATCGCCTGAAACAGGTGAGTATAGACTCTGCTCTTATTTGTTGCATAATGATGTACCTGCTCGGGCCTATCCTCCAGATCCTCTTCTTCCTCCTCTTCCGGCTCCTGGGACGGCCTCCATTCTTCCTCCTCCCAGGCCTTATTCCCCCACCTGGTTCCCGGCCCGCGTCCCGACATCTGTACCGCCTCCCCTCCGGACTGCCCAATGCCCCGGACAGGCTGGTCCGCTCCTGCGTCCGCGGCCCGCTCCAGGGCCGGATCCCGGTTGACGGGGAGTCCGCAGGTAAAGCCGTCCGGCTTTACCTGCCCCCGCTTCTGCTGGAGCACATGCCCCAGCTCGTGCTCCAGATACCGCTCCTGCCCGGGACCAATGTACACCTGGTTCCCCCGGGTATAAGCACAGGCGCCAATCTGCGCCGGTTCCGGCGCGTGATAATGAACCCGGACATCCTCAAAGGACAGGCCGGAAGCTGCCTCAAACCTCGCCTGCACCGCCCCGGGAATTCTTGTGGAACCGGATCCTGCTCCCACCGTCTTCCGCTGTTTCTCCCCACTCCTGCTGACTGTTACCATATCTCCTCCTTTTCCACCCCGGCGGTTTCTTCTATGTCATCAATTCCCCGGCATTCGCCGGATAAACGTGCAGGCACGCCTGACCGGCCCATTGCCTGGGGGAATCAGGCCAACCCCCGCAGCGCCGTCTGGTCCTTCCCGGCTTCCAGCTCCAGCGCCCTTCTGATATGCTCCCGGGTGACGGTTCCCCCGCCTGCCAGAAGCCGGGCCACCTGGGCTGCCCCCTTGATTCTGGCCGGACTCAGCTCCGCTGCCCGGGCGAGCTCCGAAAAGGATACGTCCTCCGCCGCAGGAATCCCTTCCAGAGCCTTTCTCCACATCCGCTCCCTGTCCTCCCGGTCCAGATTCCGGAATTTAATGACAAAGCGGATCCTCCTGACAAAGGCATCGTCGAAATGGTCCAGCAGGTTTGTCGCCAGAATCACGATGCCGTCATATTCCTCTATCCGCTGCAGCAGATACGCCGTGGAAACATTGGCATACCTGTCATGGGCGTCCCGGATCCCGGTGCGCTTCCCGAACAGGGCATCCGCCTCATCAAAAAACAATACTCCCCGCTCCCGTCCCGCCGCCCGGAATATCTCCTCCAGGTGCTTTTCCGTCTCGCCGATATACTTGTCAAAGACCTGGGACAGGTCTACCTTGAACAAGGGCTGCGCAAGCTCACCGGCCAGGGCGGAGGCCGCCATGGTCTTGCCCGTCCCGGAGCTGCCGTGGAACAAAAGGTGCAGGCCCTGCTCCCCGTTCCAGCTCCCGGCCAGCCCTGCCACCGTCTCCAGCTGTTCCCTGCAGTCTGCAGGCAGAACGATGTCTTCCAGGGTATACCTGCTGTCCAGGATCCTCACCAGCCGGCTGCTCATACCATGCACCTGCATCCCTGCTGCCCAGGGCTCCCTGTCCCCCAGGGACAGCCCCTTTTCCCCCGCCAGGAAACGAATGGTCCTCAGCTTCCTCTCCAGATCGCTCACGGAGAACCGATACCTCCCCAGGAGCTCGTCCTGCCATTCCCTCCGCTCCCCGGCTGCCACCAGGCTGTCCAGCACCAGCCCCGTCTCTGCCCCGGACAAGGCCTTCGGCAGACTGATCCCCACGTCCGCAAGGCGTCCCGCTGCCGCCGCTTCTCCCCCATGCTCCGTCAGTAAGATAATCCTGCATGAAAGATACCTGTCCGTAAAAAACAATTCCTCCGCCAGAGCCACGTCCCCGTCTTCCGTAAGCTCCGGGACAAGCACCGGCTGAGCCAGCCTGCACACCAGGGAAAGCGCCCGCAGCTGCCTGCGCCTCCCTGCCTCATCCTCCCCGGCAAGGGCCGAGACCTTCACAAAGACCAGTCCGATCCCCCGCTCCCTGCAGATTTGCTTCAACAGCGTATGCCTGCCGCTGCCCCGGATGCCGTGCAGCCGGATCTTATACGGCTCTTCTGACGAAAGGCACCTGCACAGCCTGTCATATTCTGCCCTATGCAGGGGAAGGGGCCTCCGGCCTGAGGGCAGCAGGAGGTCTCCCGGGAAAAAGCACTTACAGGCCCCGGTCTCCGGGAAGCTGCCGTTGAGCAGGAATCGAAACGCTGCTGTCTCCAGGAGCAAGGGAGCCGAAAGCAGGGATGCGGGATACACCCCTTCCCGGCGCTCCTCCGGTAAGAGCAGAATCTCCTCCAGTTTACCGCCCTGCCTGCCAAGCTCACCGATCAGGGAAAAGCTCACCGGCAGTACCCCGGAAAGCAAATGCAGGGCATACTGCAGATCCGGCTGCCTCTCCTGCCGCTTTTCCCGAAAGTCCAGACACAGTCCCTCCTCCACCTGACAGCAGAATGCCAGCATCACCAGCCAGTATTCCGTCTCCGTCAGCCCGCATCCCTCCCGCAGGCAAAGGGACGGAAGAAATATTTCCGTCAGCCGTTCCCGCTCTTGAATATGCTCCCTTCCCTCCCGAAAAGCGGCTTCCCCCTCCGCCTCCCGCTGCAGGGCAAGAAACAGCCGGATATAGTCCCGGGCCTGTTCCTCTATGGAATGAAACCCCTCCATAAGCCTCCTCCTTCACAACAGTACAATGCCGTCAATATTGACCCCTCCGGCACTGAGCTCCGACTCGTATTCCCACAGGGCGGCAGTCACATCCAGAAAGAACAGCCCGTCCAGCCTGTTCGTCCTGCCAAGCACCACAAATCTGACATCCGCTCCCAGAGGTACGTTCCGGCGCAGCCAGTCCAGATGCTTCTCCTTCCCCGGTTCCGGTTTCTCACGAATAAAGACCGTCGCCCTGCACAGCCCGGGCTCCTCCACAATATAAGCCTTTCTCCCTGTCAGGATCTCGGTAAGCCGGATGTAATACCCACAGGTGCCCTTCCTGTTAATCAATGACGGGCCGGACTCCAGAAGCCTGCGCAGCGTATACATGTCCACCCGGTCCGCAAGACCTCCCCAGCCCATCCACCTGGCAAGCCTGACCGCCTGGGCCTTACTGCAGTTGACAGGATCCATCTGCTCTCCCAGGGTATCCACCGCCGCCTCCACCTCCAGATAAATGCTCTGCTGCACCGCCAGGAACCTCTCCAGCTGTCCGTTGTCCCGATAAAGCTCCGGCAGATACCCGGTAAAACTCTCCTTGGGGAAAGACATGGCAAAGCTTTTGAAAACCCCGTCGCCGCCTCCGTCGCCCGGGTAAACCTCCAGCGCCAGCCTGGCAAACCTCCCCCGGCCGTCCTTTCTGCCATACAACGGCATTTCACGGTAATCCGAATGATACTGGGCGTGGGTGCTCAGCCAGTCATACTGCTCCTTAACGCTTTCCCGGGCGTCCACAGCCTCCCCGGCCGCCCTTTCATCAAACAGCCATACGTGGACCCGGGGCACCGCATCTCTTCCAATATCCAGCACCAGCCTGTTCCACTGGGTTCCTCTCCCGCCGCTGTCATAGATCCGGCTCACAAAATCCCCCGGCGTATCACGGCCCTTCAGGTGCAGTTCACCGCCTTCCCCCCGCCGAAACCCCTGACAGGCCCCGCATTTATCCAGATATTTCCCGGAAAGACATTGTCCCGGCATGTGATTCCCCCCCTGCTGTTTCCACCCGCAGTCCCATCCCGGCAGGACGGTACTGCTCCAGATATTTTTCCACCTGCTCCCGGTACGCCTGCCGGCAGAATTCACTTTCCAGGGATACCCCTGGCACCACGGTCACCACCAATGTCCGTTCCTTCCATTCCGCCCGGGCTTCACGGATCAAAAGCCCCGGAGTGCGCCCGGCCAGCATCTCCGCATCCTTTCCTGTCACGATCCTCTCCTGCCGCAGAAGCCCGTCCCCGGCTTCCCGGAACTGCTCCGAAGGCCGTTTACGGTTCCTGCCTCCCCTTCCGGTCATGGGGTTACGGCAGGTTATGCCGCAAAAAAGCTCCTGCGTCTCCGGCTTTGTAATCCTGCCAATGGATACATTGCCCTTCTCCCCTTCAAACAGCGCAAGGGAAGTCAGCACAAGCCCGTTGCCGGAAGGCAACGGTATCTCCCCGTGTCTGCCGTCCCCCAGCACGATTTCGCTGCCTGTCTCCCCCCAGTGCCAGGCATTTTCCCACCGTACCTCTTCCGGATCCGTCCTCCGGTAATCACGGTATATGCCCTCCCCCTGGGCCAGCATCAGCTCCACGGAATCCCGCAGAATATTATCCCAGGGAAGGGAAATCCGCTGGCCGGTAACGCCGGTAACCGCACAGGGGCCGTACTCCTCCTCAAAGCCCCTGGCGGAACATACGAATCTGCATCTGGCACTGCCCTTGAAATACACATACCGCCTGAGTCTGTGGGAAGAAACAGGAGGGCCGATCACGCACTCCCGGGTAATCTCCCGCCAGTGCCCTTTCTCCTGCTCCGCAAATACCCGGACGTTTCCCGTCTTTGCCAGATAACAGCGCAGCTCTATCCTCGGGCAGGCTTCGGAGAACTCCCCGTACTCCTGGCAGCAGCGGGTATCCCTCTGAATTACCTCCGCCGCGTTGAGGCTGATCTTATAGAGAACGGGCATCCGGTCATATTCCCCCTCTACTACCCTGCAGCGTATCTCCCTGCCGCCTTCCGCCGTCCCGAAGGAACCCAGCCCCAGACAGATACAGCCGCTGCAGAGCAATCCCCGGGTGTCATCCCGCAGCACCTGCGCCTCCTGCCATCCGTCCTCCGTGCGATACTCCCAGGCAAGGCGCACCAGGGTAAATTCGGAGTCCGGCGGATTGCGCTGCTGCTCGTCCAGCAGCACATAAAATGAAAATCTGTGCCCCGCCTGCAGAGGGTTCTCCAGCAGAAGGGAAAAAAGCACCTTCGCTTTCTTCAGCGCAAAACGATGCTTGCGGGAAAGCAGCATCCCCGGGGCCTGATAACCGTCCGCCCCCCGGTAGAAGCCGCAGATGCGGTTGGCGGTGAGTTCCGTCTCCTCCCCGGTCTCAAACACCATGGTGTCCGCCAGCAGCCTGTATCCTGCCGGCAGGACGCAGTCCGTTCCCGCCTTTCCGAAAAGTACCCATGCCCGGGCACAGCTTCCCTCGTCGGGTTCCATTCCCAGAAGCTTGAGGTAACTCCGGTAATGGCTCTCCTGCATCTGATCCAGGTAAAAGCTCTGCATATCGCAGAGAACCGCCCACATCTCCATCAGGGTAATGCCCGGATCCGAGGCCGCCCGATGGCTCCACCAGGCAGCGCGGGCCGCCAGCCCGGCCGTGGCCTTTTCCCATATCAGGTCATAGCTGCTGTCATCCAGCTTTATTGTCTCCGTCCCCATTCTCCCTCCTTCGCCGCTGTCTCACACAAGACCGCTCCGGCGGCTGCTATCCGTCAATCCCGCAGGCCCCCACCGCTCCGGCGGCTGCCCTCCGTCCTCCTCCCCGCACAGGCTGCAGTTCACCCCGGCCCCCTGCAGCCACAGCGGCCCCGCCTTCTGCAGCACACTGCCCAGCCATTCGCTGACCTCCTGCAGCCTGCCTTCCTCCCGGGTAAACGCTTCCGCCTCTTTATGAGGAAGCATCTCCAGCTTAACGGCAAGCTCTCTCCGTTCCGGGACAAAGGAACAGTCCTTCACCTTGAAAAAGGGATACCGCTCCTCCAGCATCAGCTCCAGATCCAGAACCGTCAGCAGCCTGCCGAAATGGGCGAAATAATGCTCCGCTGCCTTCAGCTCGTTCCGAATAGGCGCCCCCGCCCTGTCGTAACAGGCATCCGCCACGGACAGGGCATCCAGCACTCCCAGTTTCCCCGTCTCCACACAGAAACGGGTCTGCGCCGGAATCTGCCGGGGATCCGCTCCTTCACCCTCCTCTGCCTCCTGCCTCACTGTCACATAATTGGGGAGAAACGCCGCCAGCTCCTCCCCCGGATCCGGCACCTCCACCCAGCAGGCCCGTCTTCCGAAAAGCTCCCCCGGCCCCCGGATCTGCTCCGGCCTGAAGGCCAGGCACTCCCTCCCGGTATACCAGCGGTGATCCGGCAGTACCTCCCGGTCAAAGCCGAAACAGACCTTTTCCTCCGCTGCCTGGTGAAAATCCGGAATCTGCCGGCGCTTTGGCAGGAAACGCCGCTCCTCCACGCGGAAGCGGATCGCCCTCAGCACCGGTATCTGCTTTCTGTAGAAGGCGGCATAGGCATCCCTGGCCCTGCTCACCCGCAGCCGCAGATAAATATGCTCCTCCCCTTCCATGGAGCAGGGACTTATATCCTCCGGGACGGCAACGGAGTACTGCCTTTCACCGGGTTCCCGGGGATGACAGCCTGTGTTCCAATCTTCGCTGCCGGGCAGGAGGCGCCACAGCTTTCCGTCATAGTACTCCCACACCGTCTCTTCCGCCCGCCAGTCCCGTATCGGCTCCGTTCTTTCCAGCCAGGGATACTTTTTATATAATTTCCCGTAAAGCTTTTGATACTGCTCCTGCTTCCCCTCCGGCTCCGGGCCTTTTTCCTCCGTCTCGTACTCCTCCGCAAACTGCAGCACCAGCTTCCCTCCGGCTCCCGCTGCCGCCCTGTCGCAGGCCAGGTAAAAGCAGGAGCCCGTCTCCGGTTCCCTTCCGAAGGGCAGCACACTGTCACTGCCGCAGGGCCCGGTATCTGCCAGGCAAAGCTCCGGGGCCAGCTCAGCCGCCTCCTCCCTCAACACGATTTCTCCCGTAAGCGCTCTCACCCACTCCGCAGACAGCGCCTCTCCGGCAGGCAGCTCCAGCTTAAGCTCATAATCCCCTCCCTCCAGATTCCCTGCAAATTCCGGACATTCCCCCTTTAAGGAAAAGCTTCCGCCCTCCTGCTGCCATACCCCGGGATAATTGTTTCTGCCGTCGCTGATGCTCCAGCTTCCGCCGGGACCTTTCTCTAAGCCCTGGGCTGCCTGATAGCCCTCAACTGCCTGATAGTCTTTGGCTGCCTGAAATTCCACAGAAAAAAGGAAGCTCCCATGACCGTCGCACAGCCCGGGAAAGTACCATCGGAATACGGGATGGTCCAGCACCCTGCCGTCGTTTTCGGAAAGACTGACGGGAAAGCCGTCCCCCTCCTGGTAGCACAACCAGGCGCTTAACCCTCTGCGACGGATAATCCATTGCAGCCTTGCCGCCGAAAGACACAGGGGCGAAACGGTGCCAAAGTAAATCAGCTCCCCCTGCTCCGTCACGGTGTAAGCCCGGGTATCCCGGTTCAGCCATTGTCTGTCGCCATCCTCCCCCGCCTTCACCCACAGGGCAGTTTCCAGCCTTCGGGGCTCCTCCTCCCCCGGGGGTACGACCTGCAGAAACTCCCGTTCCTGCTTCTCCCAGATCTTCGCGAGACGCCGGTGATTCTCCAGCTCCATCTCCAGAAATATGTCGGTGAGAACACTTCCTGCCTCCTCACTCTCGGGCAGATATTCCCAGCCGGTTTCGTAAGAGAGTGCCAGCTTCTTCACTCTGACCTGCCAGATTTTTTTCTGTTCCGGTTTCATGTTCCTCCGCCTCTTTACACCGATACCTCTACCCGGTCGGTTTCCTCCAGCCCCGCAATGCGGTATTTCACAGTCACACGAAGCTCCCCCTGCCCGTTTCGGCCCCCGTCAGTCTCCACTTCTATATCCTGTATCCGCTTTTCCCACATATACAGGGACTGCCGCACTTCCCGCCGGATCATTTCCTCCGTCTGGCTGTCCGTCCCCTCAAAGAGGAACTGATGCAGCTTCGTCCCGAACTTGGGATGCAGCAGCCTCTCCCCCGGCTCCGTCCGCAGGATAATCTCCACGGACTCTCTGATGTTCTCTTTCATTCCGCTGGTCTCCACCCGCCCATGGCCCCGGGAGATCTGAAAGGGAAATTTCCATCCTGTCTCCATAGTTTTGTCCTTTGCAGCAGTCCAGTGACCTGCCGTTACGTTAATTTAAATGTATCATGGCTCCGGACAGCTTTAAGCCACCCTTGCCCTCCACCTTTACCTGCCCCTTCCCGGAAAGGGACACATTGGTTCTGCCCGACAGCACAAGCTCCTGCCCTTCCACACAGACCTTTGTCTTCCCGTTTATCTTCACGTCCTTTGCCTCCAGGCTGAGCTGCCTGCACTGCAGGGTCACCGTACCGTTCTCCTTTAATTCCAGGCTGCTTTCGCCGCACTCCAGGCGAATGACCTTCTCCGGGGATGCCAGAAGCTTTCCCTCTTTCTGATCCAAAAGCACCTGATTCTTCCTGTCCCTGTCCCCGTATACAATCTGCTGTTCCTTCTCGTCCAGCACCCATTCCATCTTTTCGGAGCCGGAAACCTCTATCCTTCCCTCTCCCTTATTTCCCGACAGGACAACACTGCTGCCGTTTTTCAGCTTCCAAACCTTCTTCTGGTTCTTTTCTTCATAGCTGTCCTGTACAAACCGGCTGCTCTCCGGGAAACGGCAGCCTGTCACCACCGGATGTCTGAAATCTCCCCCCAGGAAGGTCAGACGTACAATATCACCTTCCTCCGGCAGGAAATAAGCCCCGTAATCCCCTCCGCCGTAACAGGTCAGCACGGGAACGTCATCAAAGGTATCCATGTTGTCCTTCATGATCTTCACCTGCACCCGCACATTGCCCTTTGACGTCTTGTCCCCGGGCGCCAGGACCGTGCCCCAGGCGTCATAAGTAGGCTGCATTCCTCCCCCGTAAGGCCTTTCATACGCCAGATAATCCCCAATCATTCCGTCCTCCGTTTACTCCCCTCTCCCTCTGACGACGCTTCTGTATCCCCGCCCGTCCAGATAATGGCAGACCTCCTCCGCATACAGGCCCCCGGACAGGCTCGCCACATTTTCATCCGTTATCGCCACCCGGATACCGGGAATCAGCTCCGGTATCCCAATGGTTACCGCTTCCCTGCGAAAACACCGGGCTTTCACCCTCTCCATTGCCGCCCGGGCCAGGGCAGACGCCTGCTCCCCCGTCTCCAGCTCCATATCCCAGCGCTTTACGGAAAAGCTTTTCAGCATTCCTGGCAGCTTTCCGGTAAAGGCTCCCCCGCAGCTTCCCCACCGGGCGCTTCCCACAATCTTTTCGTCCTTCCGGTTATAGCTGTACACGGACACGCTTCCCGTCTGGCCTGCTGCGGAGGCAGCGGCCTGCACTGCCTGCAGCCCGTATTCCGCGGTCAGCTCCACTGTGTCCCCGGCTCCCTCACCGGCCTTTCGGAATACCAGCTCCCCCCGGCCGCAGAAAAACTCGTAATCCAGATATTCCGCCAGACTGCACATCCAGTCGTAATGGGTATTTCCCCGTACCACGCAGTCCTGGTTCATACTGCCGGGCAGGGCGGAAACATTTCTTTTTTCAACCAGGAATCCGTAACCGCCGTCACTGACTATTTCATCCAGTATCTGCTGTGCCTTCTTTGCGCCGGACACCTGGAAGACGCTGTTCTTCTTCATCAGCCCCTTTACGTCCAGGCAGACCAGGGTATACTCCACGTAGTCCCGCAAAACGTCACATGCCTCGACCTCATGGAGATACCCCAGGAAGATCCGCTCCGTCTTTTCCCCGTAGCCCGCCCTGATCTCCATCTTCTGTCCCACGGCCAGATACCCCTCCAGCCCGGTCAGATTTTTGGCGGGAAGCTTATCCACCCGGTAGACCAGCACCGCCATATCCGGTTCCTTCCCCACGGAAGAGATTACCTCCGTGCTTTCCAGGCTGCAGACGCCTTCCCCGGGTATCTCCCTGCCGTCGGCAATCACCTTCACCACCGGATACAGGAAATCCCCGTACTTTTCTGCAAGCATCTTCCCCGTCAGCTTTCCCATTGCCTTTTCCTCCGCCTGCTCATTTCCTGGGATTGCCCTTCCCGCCATAACGCTCCCTCCACCGGGAAGGGTCTTCCCCCACCAGCAGATTGACCTCACTCCTGCCAAACTCCGCTTCCTCACCGGCAGCCCTGCCCTCGACCAGCGCGAAGGACTGATCCCCCACGTAATCTCCCCGGATGGTAATACCTACCTGGGCCCGGACCGGCTTCCCGTCCGGCGCAAACACGGTATAGGTAACGTTCATGGCGGTGAGAATCCCCGCCACGGCAATAGAACCCCAGAAAAAATAGATCTGTTCCACACTGCCGCTTTTATCCCTGGCCTTGTTCCTGTAGGGATAGAGCTGCCCCACATATTTACGCACGTCCTCATAGGAATCCTGGTTCAGCTTCTCCAAGGTATTAAAAAAGAGAGAGACGGAAAGCGTCAGCTGGCTCTTTTTCTTCCACTCCCCGGACGTCTCCAGGGGCTGCTGTATCCCTACCTTATTGCCGTTCAGCAGGCGTTTCAGCTTCTGTGACATATCGTCTTCCTCCTCGTCTGTCGTGCCGATGGCCTCCTGTATGGACAGCTCCCCGGGATTAAACTGTACGTAAAACCGTTTCCCCAGATCCGGCCTGCCGTTTCGAAACGGACAAAGATACGCCTTCTGATACACTGCCGTCCTTCCTCCCTTCCCGGCTTCTTAAGGGGAGTGCCTGAGCCGTTCCAGCCGGATACGCCGCTCCACCTGCTCACAGACCCGGCCGGTGATTACCGGTATCATCTGGCCCTGGCCCAGAACCCCCTCCAGCTGTCTGGCCGCCAGGGACGGCCGGGAACGGTAATACTCCCGTTCCTCCTTCAGCTGCTTTTTCACGGTTTCCCGTACAAAGGGAAGCAGGGCTTCTTTCATTTTTTCCCGCTCCCGCCGAAAGTCCGGCCTTTCCTGTTTTTGCGGCAGCCGGCCGCCGGGACGGGCATATTCCCTGCATATACTGTCCGAATCGGCCCGGACAGGCATCACCTGTGTTTTCATGTTCCTTTGTATCCCCATGCTTTCCAATCCCCATGCTTCCCGATCCCCATGCTTTGCCTGGTCCCGCCGCAGGCCTGCCTGCGGCCCGTATTCTTCATGACTGCAGCTCGAAATCCTCATAGCAGACCTCGAAGCAGTCGATCAACAGACTGTTCTGCTCCGCGCTCAGCTCTCCCACTTCCCAGCGTTTCACCAGCAGGCCCATGAACAGGAACTTTTTCACCGGAGCCCCCTGGTTGTCCAGCACCATCAGGCTCAAATTCCCTTTAAGCCGCTCTCCCACCATGCAGAAGGGATGTCCCATGCCTCCATAGGCCCCCCTCTCCATCCGCAGGACTCTTTCCCCGCCGCAGGCCTTGGGAAATACATGCACCATGGTATTCAGACCGCCCTCACGATACACCTCCGTCTCAATTTCCCTGCGGATTCCCGTTACCTTCTGAAACCCCATCACGGTTTCGTTCAGGAAGACATTGAACCGGTAGCCTGGCAGCGGATCTTTCAGGGGCAATGACAATTCTCCCATAGATTTTCTCCTTCCCTCAGAGGCCAAACAGGTTCTTTTCCCCGTTCAGCTGTCTGTTAATCCGGTTGATCTCCTCACAGTACCTGCGCCTGTCGGGCCTGGAAAGCATTAAAATCTCCTCCTCCCGCCAGTGGAAATAATATCCGATAAAGGAGATCTCCCGATACAGCTCCTCTCTGCCGGTCACTGTCATTCCCCTGAAGTAAAATTTAGGGTATCCGTAAACGTCTTCCCGCAGTGAGGACACTGTACCCGTATCACCGGATCCTCCGTGCCGTTGACGGTCTCATACATGTTCTGCAGGAAAGAAAAATCCGCCGTAAACAGCCCTTCTATTACCTGGGGCGTAATCTCGGCCACACCCTCCAGCCTGACCACCACCCTGGAGAGCAGCAGCACCGAAAGATAGTCCGGGCTGTTCTTCCCCCGGGGATCCCGCATGGCCTCTATCTCGTCCAGGGCCGTTGCCAGACGCATGGAGCCTGCCCGGCAGATGGTTCCCTCCGGCCCCACGAAGCCCTTTGGCAAAGTAAAGTCATATTCCGTCTGTATCAGCATGTTTCCTCCTTATCCCGCTATTTGTCCCTGGTCACGCCCTCATGGGCCAGCACCAGGGTCTCCACCGCCACCTCATTGCTGGTGGCATTAAAGTCCGTCGCCGTGTACCTGGTGGGCCAGGCGGAAATCACGGTCCACTTGGCAACCTCCTTCTGGGTATCGTCATGGAGGCTGATCACCACCGTCTTGCGGTTGATGGTTCCGCCCTCCACCTCCTTCATCCAGTTATACAGCTCCATGGAATCGGTCATGCCCCACTTCAGCGTAATGTTCTCATACTTAATCAGCCCCGGCTGCTTGCCCACCGTATTTACCGCGAAATTACCTTCCCGGTACTCAATGGGATCGGAGCTGATGTCGGGAGCGCTCACCTCGGAAAAGCCGCCCACAGACTGACCGTCAATAGTCACTTCATAGTTATACTTTTTAAAAGGATATACCATTGCCATTTATCATTCCTCCTCACTGTGCGCTTTCCATTTTCTGAGTGATACGGAAGATGACGAATTCCGCAGGCCTTACCGGAGCTACGCCTATTACGCAGATCAGCCTTCCGTTCAGAATATCGTCCTCCGTCATAGTGCTCCTTCCGATATTGATATAAAACGCCTCGTCCGCAGTAGATCCCATCAGCGCGCCGTTACGCCACTGGGTGGTCAGGAAGACCCGGATGGTGCCCTCCACCCTGGACCAGAGCATTTCGTCGTTTGGTTCGAATACCGCCCAGTTGGTGTTTGCCTTGATGGATTCCTCCAGGAAGATAAACAGCCGCCTGACATTGACATATTTCCAGTTGCCGTCGCTGGAGCAGGTCCTGGCTCCCCATACCCGGATCCCCTGCCCGGGAATGGTGCGGATGAGATTAATGCCCTTAGGGTTCAGCTTCCCCTGCTCCGCCTCGTTATACTTGACGGAGAGTCCCGTACAATTGCGCACCACCTCATTGGCAGGAGCCTTGTGAACCCCCCTGGAATTGTCGGTGCGGGCGTAGATCCCGGCCATGGAGCCCGAGGGCGGCAGGAACACCTTGCGGTTTGCCAGGGGGTCATAGCACTGCAGCCAGGGATGGTACATGGCTGCATAGCCGGAATCCACATTCTCCTTAAAGGCCTGCAGCTCCGCCACCTCCTTCTTGTCAAAGGGCATGTCCAGAATGGCAAAGCGGCTGGCAAGTCCCTCGCAGTGGCTGACCAGGGCACTCTGTACGGAGCTGTCCGTAATTCCGGGAATGGCCATGATACTTACATCCGACAGGGTCTTAAAGGCCGTCAGTCCCGTCCGCTGGTCCGGCGAACCGTCCTGCCCGATATACAGGGACGGGTCAAAGGTATCTGCACCGATCACCCCGTCACTCCCCCCCTCAAAAGCCACCCCCAGGGAAATCTCTCCGTTCCCGCTGCCGTCTCCCAGCAGAGCCTTCACGGCATCCTCCGTCAGCTCTGCCGCCCCACCGGCCGTGACCAGCTGGGATTTCTGCAGCACATGTTCCACGAAGGTATTACGGTCGGGATTCAGGGAAATGTTCTCATACTGCTCCGTGGCAGTACTGTCCTCAAGAAGCAGGGCCCATTCCATAAGATACAGATACCCTTCCGTCTCCGGCTTTGCCGGGGACGTGCCCGCCCATTTTAAGACAAGGCCCTCCGCCTGAACGCTTTCCACCACACTGTAGCAGGACTTTTTGCCGTCCTCCTCCGCATACTGCAGGCATACCAGGTCTCCCGGCTCAAAGCCGTCCGCCGACTTAAGCCTGCAGGTTCTGTCCTCCCCTGCGGGCCAGCCTTCGATCCTGGTCCGGCTCCTGAATACGGGGGTCAGCCTTGCCTGCAGATCGTTTCCCCATGCTCCCGGGCTGGCTGCCGTCAGCGTAAGCAGGTTTAAGGCTTCCCCGCCCAGAATGCCCCGGGCCGTGGCCGCTCCCCCGTCTTCCCCCTCCTGCTTCTCCCGGCAGACCCGCATGACATAGCAGGCGGAACCGCCATTGTTAAAAAACTGCTCCACCGCATAGGGCAGGAAACGCTGGTCTCCGTATATGCGCTCCGAAAGATAGCCGCCGAACCTTCTCTGATAATCAGCCATGCTGGTGACCAGTACCGGCAGCCCTCTCACCGGTCCCTTCTGGGCCATTCCCACAAAGCCGGCGGTACTGGTACCCACACCCTCCATCGCCTTGATACCGGAATCAAATTCTTCCATATATACACCGGGTGATAAATATTCTGCCATAGTTCTCCTTTCTGCCGCAAAGGGCTGAAACCATATTTTCCGGCAACGCCGGGGTAAACGCTTACTTATTCCTTCTTATAATAATACGGTAGGCTGTACGGGTACCGCCGCCTGAATGCTTCCTCCGTAGAGACAGTCCAGCCTTGCATCCATATTCAGCGCCGCCTTCCCCTGTACCTTGACCTTGTCACAGGCTCCCGTCCAGTCCCGCACCGTACAGGGAATACAGGGCATGGGCGTCAGCACGCCCAGGGCTGCCGCAGTGGCTGCCGCCACCATGGGATTTGCCGGATTGGAGCACATACCGAAGGGCAGGATGTTTAAAAGGGGAATGTGGTCGGTCTTTACCGCCACCGGCTGCATGGAATTGACTTTCCTGTCCGGCAGCACCAGCATCGGTGCAGGCGCATTGCCGAAGCTGCATTTTAATAAGGTTCCCTGTACAATTACCGGTTTCATCCCCGCTTCCCCTCCGTTTCTCCCGCTTACATTTTTTCCACGCCGTAATCCCGCTCCTTTACCCTGCTGATCCGCCGGGTTCTGGCGGAGGCTACCAGCACCGGCGCCGCCCGCAGATATACTGCCGGCTGCAGGGGCTGGCTGAAGCTGCCCCATAAACGAATCTTGAATTCCACGCTCTCCCGCAGGAAGGAGATGCCCACTGTCTCCCCGTCCTCCCGCTCCAAAGAAGAATGATCGTGCAGGGTACGGACGATCTCGTTCAATACCCCCTGGATTTCTTCCCTTTTTACGCCCCCGAAACGGTGCTTCTCATTACAGAACAGCATATAGGACAGCTCCAGCGCCTTAGGCGGGAACCGCAGCACGTTCTCTCCCCCTTCCGCCCCAGAAACCACGGCCTGGGAATAATCCTGGATGTCATACAGATAAATTCCCACCCGGTAATCCTCTTCTTCCCAGGGGGGCGTCAGGAGAATGCTGTCCCTGTCCCGCACATAGCCGGGACAGAGGCTGTCCCGCAGCAGCTCCAGCAGGCTCCTTCCCGTCAGAAGGATTTCAGGCTGACTGCCGTCCATGAGACTGCCACCTCCCTGCAGCGTTTCTTCCTGCGGCCCCGGGACAGGATCAGTGCGATCTGGAAGGTTCCGGATTCCACCTCCTGCCGCAGGGCCTGCCTGCGGATCTCCCAGCCGCTGTCCCAGCCGTCGGCAAACAGGTCATCCGCCCCGTGAATTGCCACATGTCTGCTCCGATTCTTTTCCCAATAGGCATACACCGGCTCCTCATATATCCTTTCCAGCCAGAGGAACACCTCCTCCCCGGGAAATCCATGGGAAATGTCTTCCGAAAAGAGGGTATCGCCCTTTCGATAATGCTTCGGGACAGGGATCACTGCAACCCCCCTGTGAACCCTTTCCTTCCGGCGCTCCGGCCCTGCCCCGGGAGTATCTGCAGCCGCCCCCGGCGGGGGCGGCTCCGGCGGAGGGGGAACGGGACGGGACGGACGCGGGTGCTCCTGGCCGGCTGCAGGCTGACGAAGGTTCTTCAGCAGGCTCCGCCATCTGATGTCTATGATACCGCTTTCCTCCGCGGCATGGCGAATGGCCTCTGTCTCTGCGGATCGAGCTGTCTTCCTGCGAAGCCCCGGCTCGTCCAGAACCACATAGCCCCGCTCCTGCCCCTCCCCCGGGGCCTCGGATCGGATTCTGGCCAGGGGCACCCAGACCTCTCCCCTTTCCTCCGGTGATTGTCTCTTAAGACGTCCCTGCACTGCTTCCTCCACGGAGGAAACGGTTTCAATATATGTCTGACAGGCTTCCGCCGCCACAGGTGCCGAACCCTGGCGGTAGATTTCCAGGCGGCTTACCTCCATGGCCACCGTCTGCTTCCGGTACTCCTCCGTACAGATCTGCCATTCCTGGCACAAGCTGCCAAACAGGGAATTCGGCTTTTCCTCAAATACCTGGAGGGATTTCCCCGACGATGGGAAAAACGCCCCCTGCAGCTTCACCGTGCATCTCCAGCCGATGCTGACGCCGTTCCCACCAAGAGCCGCGGCCTGCATACGGACCTTGAAAATACTGTCCTCAGGAACCACCCTGGGAATCCGCAGGGACAAACGGACCTCCCCGTCCTCATACAAGATCCTTTCTTCCGTGAGGACGGACGCCCAGTTTTCTCCGGCCAGAAGCTGCTCCAATGCGTCCGGCGGGTAGGCTTTCAGGCAGAAGCCCTCGGCAATCCGCCCATCCTCATAGGTCTCTTTCTCGCACAGCAGGCTGCGTTCCCTGTCTATGGGCTTCTCGTCATAACAAATGCCCAGGATGAAATTACGGGTTCCTTCCCCCGCCGCCCCTTCCAGCTCCTCCGGGGCTATCACCGTGTCCTCCGGCACTGCGATCAGCCTGCCTCCGGGATCAATGGCGCTTCCCGAAGTAATCCGCAAAGCTCCACGCTCCACGCTTCTGACCTCCAGGCCCTGGATGATCCCCCAGCCATGCAGCTTACGATTCAGATAAGCCAGCTTTGCGTTCCCATATTCCTGCTCCCGCACGAAGTCACTGGCGTGCAGCAGTTTCCCGGGATAATACCGGTTTTTTACAAATAAATATCTGCCCCTGTCCTTCTGGCTCTCCATGTGCTCCTCCCATCTCCCGCACACCGGGAATACCCTGGATTTTCCTCATGCCTTCCTGAGGCGTCCGCCGGACTGCCTTGTACTTTCCCTCCTGACAATCAGCTTCCTTCTCACATCCGTATACCGTTTTACGGGTATCTGCAGGCGCTCCCCGTTGGACAGCTCCGCATAGCAGCGGTTGATGGTTTCCACGTGCCGGCTGTTGACAATAAAGCTCTTATGGATCCGTACGAAGGTATCCGGGAGACCGCTCTCGGTATTCGTCAAAGTACCCGCCACCTCCACGGTACCCCTGCCCGTATGCCAGTATACCCGGTTATGGCCGGATTCCAGGTACAGGATGTCTTCCTCCCCCAGGAAATACGTCTGCTCCACCACGTCGGTCAGGCGGAATACCATCCCCGGTTCCTCGGATATATGAAGCAGGGTCAGCCGGGGCGTTCCCGCCACGTTTTCCAGAACAGAGGAATAACGGCAGATTGCTCCTTTCCTTTTCTCGTCGCCCGCAGCGCAGATCATCTGGTAGCTTCCCACAACGGAAGTGACATTCTGCCTGTTTAAACAAACCCTGCAGCCGCGGTGCAGGATACGGCATCCCCCCTCCCCCCGCCTGGGTGCAATGCAAACCATATTTTCCGTATAATATTTTGCTTTTCGGAACCTGTCTCCCGTGTAAAAAAGATCTATCATGTATCTGACAACCGCACATGCGTATCTTTCGTTCACACCCTGCCCCCCATACCGCATTTGATGCCAGTTTGTTTTCACGGCTTTTCATGCCTTTTCTTTGCAATAATATAATGCGTTCTTTTCTCCTGCAACCAAATCGGTCGAAAAACCAATGAAACGGTCGAAACAGCCAAAATAATGCCGTATTTTGTCGTCGGCCGTCATCGGGGGATCCAATGGAAAAAGGCTGCCGGACAAAAGAAATCCGGCAGCCCCGTACACCATATTCACATTCATTCTCTAATGAAGATACTGATGCAGTACATTCATCAGCAGTTCAATATCCAGCGGCTTGGCAATATGGGCATTCATGCCGCTTTTGAGGGCCGCCTCCTTATCCTCCTCCATGGCGTTTGCCGTCATGGCAATAATCGGCAGTACCTTCGCGTCCCTGCGGTGCATGGCCCGGATTGCTTTCGTTGCCTCGTATCCGTTCATAACCGGCATCTGCACGTCCATCAGCACCGCATCATAATAGCCCTCTTCCGATTTTTCCAGCATGGACACCGCATCCGTTCCGTCCGGCGCGGATTCGATTGTAAAGCCGGCCTCCTGCAGAATCACCTCCGCAATCTCGCGGTTCAGCTCATTATCCTCCACCAGCAGAAGCCTCTTTCCGCTGTAATCGGTACGCGTCCAGACGGTATCCTCTCCCTGCTGTCTGTGATCGCCGATATTGTTCGCCGCCAGCAAAGCCGCCTTTAAATCGGACATAAAGAGGGGTTTTGCACAAAACGCGGTGACCCCTGCCTCCTTGGCCTCCTCTTCAATATCCGACCAGTCATAGGCGGTAAGGATAATGATCGGCGCATCCTTGCCAACCACGCTGCGGATTTTTCTCGCGGTTTCAATCCCGCTGGTCTCCGGCATCTGCCAGTCAATGATATATGTATGATAGGGGTCTCCTTCTTCACAGGCGGCTTTTGCCCGGTATGCCGCCTCTCTGCCGGAGGTGGTCCATTCCGAACGCAGGCCGATGCTTTTCAGCATTTTGCTCACACTGTCACAGACGTTGAAATCATCGTCCACAACCAGAGAACGCAGCCCCTCCAGCTCCTTGACCTGCTCTGCGGTCTTTTCCACATCCTGCAGCTGCAGGGGAAGCCTGACCGTAAAGGTACTGCCCTTTCCCACCGCACTTTCCACCGTGATCTCGCCTCCCATCATGTCCACAATGCTCTTCGTGATGGGCATACCCAGCCCGGCTCCCTGAATGCCGCTTCTGGTGGCGGTAGATTCCCGCTCAAAGGGTTCAAAAATATGTTTCACAAACTCCTGGGACATTCCGATTCCGTTATCTTTCACAATGAATACAAAATCCCCCCAGCCATGCTTAAAGGTGGTACGCTGGGTAATGCGGAAGGATACCGTCCCCCCTGCCGGGGTATACTTTACGGCATTTCCCATCAGGTTGATAAAGATCTGGTTCAGTTTCAGCGGGTCTGCAATGACATCCTCATTGACTACCTCAAAGGTGTCAATAAACATCTCCATCTGTTTGGCTTTTACCTGAGGCTGGATAATGTTCACCAGATTGTGCATCAGCTCCGGAATATTGCATTCCTGGTTATGGATCTGCAGCTTTCCGCTCTCAATACGGCTCATATCCAGAATATCGTTAATCAGTCCCAGCAGGTGGTTGCTGGAAGAAAGAATCTTCTGCAGGCAGTCCCTCACCTGGTCCGTGCGCTCCATGTGGCTGGCAGCAATGGTGGCAAAGCCGATGATGGCATTCATGGGGGTACGTATGTCATGGCTCATGTTGGACAGGAAAGTGGTCTTGGCCTGATTGGCATGCTGGGCCTGCATCAGAGCGTCCTGCAGGGCCTGGGTCTGCTCCCGCTGCTTTCTGACCTGCTCCGTAATGTCCTTGGACACCACCATGGCAATCAGGTCGCCGGTATCCTCGTCCCGGGTCATGATAAAGGACTGGCGCACACATACAGGCTCCACACCTTCCGCCTGTCCCCAGTAATCCACGTCCACTTCCATATCGCCCTCCTCGTACCGGGCCTTCAGATGATCCACGTTTACCTCTCTGGAATACTCCTCCAGGGATTCCTTTAAAACGAACTGCTTCCACTTTTCGAAGCAGCCGGAAGCTTCACAGGGCGCCGACAGCCCCACCAGCTTCAGCAAAGATATTTCTTTCCCGTCTTCCGTACAGGTAATATCCTGCTCGATCCTGTTCTTTGTCAGATTGCATTCAAAGGCACTGAAGGAATTGGACAAAATTGCAATCCGGTACTGTCTGTCCTTGCGGTTCAGCACCGCCCTCTCCCGCTGCTCCTTAAGCTCCTTCCGCTTCAGCTCCGTAATGTTCTGACGGACATACAGGACTCTGACAGGCTCCCCGTCCCTTCGCTCCAGGCACACTACGATCAGGTGCTCCCAGTCCTCCTTCCCCTGACGGCAGACATGACACTCGTGTACATCGGAATCTTTCCTGGACAGGCTCTCTTTTAACGTGCTGATCTGTGCAAATCTGGTAACCGCTTCCTTCCCTTCCTCTTCGATAATTTCCGCCGCAAGGTGCCTGATAAACTCACTGTAAACGCCCTCCATGGGGATGCTGGCATTCAAGGGACCGATTCCTGCCATATAGGAATAATGGTCTTTCTCCAGATCCACCATCAGATACCGGGAGGAAAACATGATATTGACGCCCCGCAGCACATCACCAATAGCCCTGTTCTCCGTTTCCAGTTCTTTCCGCTGCTTCCGTGCACGAACCACCAGGAAGGCTATGTAAATTACAAACAGCGCCAGCAGGCAGATCTCCAGCAGCACCCCCGCCCTGTTGGCCCGCTGTATCATTGCCTGGGTGACATGCTTGGGAAATGCCTGCACCAGGACATAGGGATACTCCGGCAGGTGAAAAACACACAAATTATCCGTTTTACAGCCCGCGCTGCACAGAAGGGCCGTGTCTCTGTCCTCCGCAAGGGCCGCCCCCGCCGCCTCCGCGGTCCCGGTATCAATCACACCGTCTCTGACCAGCAAATCAAGCAGATCTCCCTCATAGTCCATCCCGCCGGAGCCGGAAATCACACTGCCCTCCCGGGTGCAGAGAAACACATCCGCTTTCTCCCCGAAGTAACTGGCAGCAAGCATATTCTGCAGATACTCTTCGGCAGGGTACAGTCCTGTCAGCACACCGGCAACCTCTTCGCCGTCATAAACGGGCGTAAAGTAGACCACCATGGCCTCTCCGTTAATTCTGGACTCCCGTATGGTATCAAGGCCGCTCTCCCCCTGCATTCCCCGGATATAATACTCCCGGTCCGAGCTGTCACAGGTGTCTCCGTTGGACGCCAGGCTGATGCCGTCCGCCCCGGTATAGCGGATGGCGCCGAAGGTGGTATTCTCCTCAAGCCACTGCAGCGTCTGGGTGTCAATCTCCGAAGTGCTTCCTCCCATACTGGCCAGATAGGCACTGTTATGTATGCGCCGGAGCCCATTATAAAATTCGCCTTCGATCCGCTTCACCGTCTGACGGGCAGAATCTTCTGCGTAGACCCTGTTCTGCTCCTGGATACGCGCCCTGTTCTGGGTGGTATAAATATAAAACAGGATCAGAACTACTATCAGGAAAAGAAATGCGTAAATAATCGGTTGCCACGTTTTCTTCTGCTGCTTCATCTTTTCTCAGCGCCTATGCCCTGCAATGCGCCTTTCCCCCTTCCCGGAATCAACAGAAAAATTATAGCATAAAAACTTTCTTTTGTAAAATGTCCAATCGGTCAGCACGCCCTGCTTACCTGGTAAAGGGAATAAAAATACCCCTTTTGCCCCATCAGCTTATCAAAGGTTCCCTGCTCTGCCACACGGCCGCCCCGCATCACTATGATACCGTCAAACCGGTTCAGCTCCCTTTCCTCCAGCCTGTGCGTCACCACCAGCCGGGTGAGCCCCTTCACATCCAGAATGGCATTGGTGACGCTCTCCGCTGTCTCCGTATCCAGGGCAGACGTAGCCTCATCTACCAATAACACTTGTGATTCTTTCAACAGGCTCCTGGCAATGGAAATTCTCTGCTTCTCCCCTCCGGACAAATGCCCGCCGCCCTCGCCGCAGCCGTAGTCCCAGCCCTTTTCTCCGATCAGCGTCTTTAAGCCGGCCCGGAATGCCGCCGACTCCACGGCATCCTCCGGGAATTCCCGGAACAGGCAGATATTCCTTCGTATGGTATCGTCAAAGATAAAGACGTTCTGCTGGATCACGGAAACCACGTCGAAGATACTGTCCGTGTCCACGTCCCTCAATTCTTTCCCGTCCATGGTAATCCTGCCTTCATAGCCGTCAAAATGACCCTGGAGCAGATTCAGCAGGGTGGACTTTCCCGAACCGGAAGCTCCCACGACGGCATAGCTCTTCCCGGCCTCAAACTCCAGGTCCACGTCCTTCAGCACATCCTTCCCCTCCTCATAGGAGAAGCTTACCCCCTGAAACCGGATTCCCTCTCCCACACCGGTCATGCGCTCCGTCTTCTTCTCACAGTCCTCCACCGAAAGCTCCGCCAGCTTCTCCATCAGCCTCACCGCCGCCTTCCTGTCTGCCAAAAGTACCGGAAGCTTATTTATGGGGCCAAGGATATAGTTCATCATCTGTACGAAGGCTACCACCACACCCGCCGTGACCTGGCCCCGAACGGCAAGATACGCCCCTAAAAGAAACACCCCGATCTGCACGGAGGCTCCCGCCATTCCGGAGATAATCTGGATCATCTCCGCCGTCTTCCGGCGTCTGCATTTCACCTGCTCCAGGCCTTCATTCCTTTTCCTGTAAAGTGCCCCTGCTTCCTCCTGGGCCTGAAAACTCTTCACTACGCTGAAACCGCTTAAAAGATCCTTCACCATGGACATAAAGCCGGCGTTACAGTCGCTGATCTCCTTCTCCTGCTCCGCTATCCTGCTGCCGAAAATAACGGATACGGCCACAGGTAAGATACAGAGCCCTATTACCGTCAAAGTCATGATCCAGCTGTAATAAAGCATCAGCGCCAGGGACAGCCCCGCCGTCAGCAGGGAGAAAACGATGTCAAATTCCGCCAGCAGATATTTGGCCTCAATGGTGGTTACGTCATTTGTGAGGGCAGATATATAATCACTGCTGTTATTTTTCCCGAGAGAGCCGATGCTTTTATCCGTAATGTCCTGAAACGCCACATTCCGGTATGCAGCCACCCCCCGCCTGACAAAGTTATACAGTACCGTCCGCTTGAGCAGAAGCGCAATACAGTACGCCGCCACCAGCGCAAGGGTCATCAGCAGGCAGCGCCTCATCCCCGCCATGCTCCCGCTGCCCGCGAGATCCATCAGCTCCTTTAACAGCACTGCCAGCATCACTTCCGCAATTCCGCTGCCAATAACCGCAATGTATGTTAAACCATAATTTAACTTATTATGTTTATAAAAAGCCTGTTTATATCTGTTTATATTTTTCATTTACCCACTCCCTTTTCTCAGATTTTGACGGCTCTCACACGTTGGTGACCAGCAATGCACCGAAGCTGATTTCTCCCGACACATACAGGGTATCCGCAGCCTCGGGAGGGTTCTCGTGTTCCATAACCATATCGCCAAAAGCCGTCTCCATATGTTCGCTGATTACCTGCCAATTCTCGGGGACATAGAGAACCACCCTGCCGAAGGCGGAATCTATCTTTATGTTTGCCCTGTGGTCCTTTAAAACCGCATCGGAGAAATATACCTCCATGCCGCCGAAGGCATTGTCCAGGTGGATCCGGGATACTTCCCCCGTCACATATTTCACCGTACTTCCGAAAGTATTCTCATAGGACGCCCTGTCCCCTGAAACATAATCCCCTGCGGTATGCTCTCCGCCTGCAATCAGCTTATAGCTTTTCGCCCTGTGCACCTTGGGAAACAGAAGATTCAGCCCGATGGTTCCCAGCAGCGCCGCCCCCAGTACCGGCCAGGGAGTGATTGCCTCCAGCTTCAGGAGCTCATCGTTGACAATCACCAGAAACGCCAGGGAAAAGAGAATCCCCCCCCAGCTCCTCCTGGCCAGGTTTTTGATCAGGATTGCCACCAGTCCAATACTGAAAAGAATGGACCAGAATCCGACTCCTTCCAAAAGGCCCAGCCTGCTCACCAGGAATGCCGCCGCTCCCAGCAGAAACAGAATCCCCCAAAACACCTTATTGCCCTTATCCACCGTGAAATTAAATTCACCCTTCATTGCTTTGTTCTCCCTTCTAATCTCCATTCGCTATTTCCCAAGTCTTCTTGTATTCAGCCGTTCCAGCAGAAGCTTGTAATATCCTCTGGATACCATGGTCTTCTTCCTGCTGTCCTTAAATTCCACCATACTGGAAGCCGTCAGGTTCCTGGTAATGGAATAAATGTGGTCCAGGTTGGCGATGGTGGATTTGGAAATCCTCATAAAACTTCCCGGGAGCATCTCTTCCAGCTCGTAAAGCTTGTAGCTGCAGAAAAAGATCTGATCCGCCGTATGCGCCCGCAGCTCCCGCCCCTCCGTCTCAAAGAAATAAATATCCGCCATGGGAATAAAGAAGTCCGTCCCTCCCTGGGTCAGAAGCAGACACCGCCTGCCGTTATTCTGTTTTGAAAGATAGTCCTGGAGACTGATGACGGCATCATTCAGGCTTCCGCAGCGGATTACCGCCTCTTCTTCCTCCAGCCCCTCCACGATCTCAATCTTAACCTTCATACTGACCCCCATGGTTCCCTTTCCGGAATCTCATACCCGGATAAAGAATGCTTCAGAAGTTCCTGCAAACGCAGGTTCCGATGATCCTGCGTGTCCCGTGCCTATAATTACAGTATACAGAGAATGAAAAGGCTGTAAACAGTCTATGCGCAAGAGGTAATTATTGGGAACTGACCGGTAACATTGTGCACCGTTCAGGTGCACGGACCGGCGGCATGCCCGTCACACTGCAAAAAGCGGCACCTGTAAGTGCCGCCTGACTGCCGGTATCCTGTTTTGACGCTTCACGCCCTATCACTTGGGCGCATCACTGTCCTGTTCCGCCCTCCGATATGCAATCACCTCATAATCACTCTCCCTGCTGCGCTCCAGCATACACTGATACACCCGGTTCCGCAGCTCCTGCTGCCGCTCCCTGGGCTTTAGGCTGTCATCCGGATAAAAGGGACCGTCAATATAAGTAAGGATGTTCACCTTTCCCGGCCTGCCGGGCCGCCTGTGATAGGTGTTGGTAAGGCAATAGGCCGGACAGCCCAAAGTCACGGGGTACTTAAAAGATACGGCCTTAAAGGGCCTGATCCCCGTGTAATAAGGCCAGATATGGGCCTCGGGGTAAATGGTAACCGAGTAATTCCGGCGAATCTTATCTTCCACGGCCTTCACGAAATTCTTCATTCCTCCTGTATCACAGGGAATGGGAATTGCCCCCAGCATTTCCACCAATACCTGCATCCCCGGCATGGATACATTCTCCGGGTTGACAATGAAGAAATTACGGTGAGGATAATTGGCCACACTGGGAATAAACGTGTCCGCAAAGGGCTGGGTATGATTGCCGTATATAAAATAACCCGTGTTACGACATTCTTTCAGCTTTTCTTTCCCTATATATTTTAAATGAAACTTTAGCTTCTGATAAAGAAGCTTGATGGGCATACTCAGCACATTCTGCACCGCCAGGGAACAAAAATTCCAGAGCCTCCCGTGGAAATACCGAAAGTTCCTGTCAATCACCCTGGGGACGATCTGCGCCGTGGAAAATTCCTCATTCAGCTCATCCGTATAATAGATCACCTTACTCGGTGGTGTATTCCACCGGCTTTCCGTAGAATTCTTCATAGATCCGGCTCCAAACCTTATAATTTTCCTGGCGCATGGCGCTGACCTGCTCCCGTTCCGACAGCCCGCCCTGAGGATAAATGGGTTTATCAATAAACACAGTGTACTCCTGGATCGGGAATCCGTCCGGCCCGTATTCGTCGCTGTCCTCCATGGTAATAAAAATGGGCAGTACGGGAACATGGTTCTTCACTGCAAATTTATAAGCGCCGTTTTTCAGGGGCTTCGGCTTTCTGTAATTCCACCATAAGCTCTGCTCCGGGTAAATGAGGATGAAATCCCCCCTCTGGAGAATGGTATCCACCGCCCGCAGGAAATTGTACATGGTCTTCTTATTCTGGCTCAAGGGCAATGTATTGCAATTTCGAAACAAAAAACCGTAAAAGCCGGGGAAATTCGTATAATTTCCCTCCCGTATCACCTTGAACAGCTGCTTTTTCCCCTGATGCCTGGATGTGCGGAACAAATGCTCCACCGTAAAGCAGTCGAAGGGATTGAAATGGTTGCAGGTAAGTATGGCGCCGGATTCCAGCTCATTCAAGTATTCCATGCCCTTGATTTCCTTCAGGATCAGCTTTCCGTCCCGGATCAGCCCGTCCAGGAATTTACCCGCCAGGGCATAGGACAGCTTTACTTTGGCCCTGCTGGACGGCTTCAGCCGCAGATAATCTATTTGTTCCGGCTCCAGGGGCAAAGTAGGCGGATCCTCCTCCGCATCCACGTCAAACCTCCCCTGCCGCTCCAGCTCCTCGATCCTCGCAAGAACCGCCAGCCTGTCCGGCGCCTTCTCAGGCACCTCCTTCAGCGCCTGCTCCGATCCCTTTTTTCTCTTTGTTACAGCCAATTTTACACCTCCAGACATGCCGGCACGGCCGGCCCACACAGTAAATATATTTCAGGAAATTCATCTCAGCGCCTGTACTTCCTGTCGTCGCCCACGCAATCGGATTCCTTCCTTGCCAGCCTTTTCAGCCTCTCATGGGCCTGGGCGTCCTTCAGGCGGTCCTCCTCCGTAAAATTCTCCCTGATCTGCTGGATTTCATCGAAATATTCCGTCTCCTGAGCGTACATCCAGAAAAATTCCTTGTAAAGAATATCCTCGAAATGCCAGGGCTTAAAGGCCAGGTTATAATGAATCAGCTTGACATTTTCCGTCTTGATCTTAGGATCCGCAATGGGCATCCTGTTCCAGATCCTCTCAAACAAAAGCACCCGCCCCTTGCAAAGCCTGTTTAAATAATCCTGGTCTTGGGCCACCGCAAAGGTAATCCGGTCAAGGGAATAGACAAATTTCTCCTGGAATTTAAATTTCCGCATCTGGTCCAGGTTCATCAAGAGGATGCCGGCATTGAAATAATTCTTATAGCTGGCCACTCCCACCACCTTCTCCGCGTAAGTCTGGAACACCTCGTTGAACTGGATCACGTCGTCGGGAGCTGCCGCCACCAGATTGTCCCCCATATCGATACTGTACAATTTGGCAATATCATCCAGTATCACAATATCGCTGTCCAGATACAGCACCTTGTCATACTGAGGATACAGGTTGGGCAGGAACAGTCTGAAATAAGTTGTCTTGGAGTAATAGTCCCTGGTGTACAGCTTATCCTTTATCTTCTGAATATAGTAGTTGAGGTCAACAAACTCAATATCCACATTCTCTCTTTCGTATTTTGAGATCCTTTTCTTATTCTCTTCGCTTATATCCGTATTCAATACCTTAATCAGGTAGGTATTCTCCGGAGAACTATTGTCAATCAGGGACTGTACCGCCACGGCCAGAAAGGGGCAATATCCGTCGTCTACTGCAAAAAAAATGGGGATTATCATCTCTTTTCACCTGTCTGTGTGCTGCGCCGCACACCTGTTTAAAGACCGAACGCGCATTTTTATTCAGCCCTTTCAAATTTCGCTTTCCATTTCAGATACTCTTCCAGGTCCTCGTCAAAAGCATGGCAGTGCAGATACTTATGGATCTCCTCCACCTGCCACTGCTTGTAATTTTCCGTATGGGGATAGGGTCGAAACATCAACCGTTTGCAAAAATGGCACACTATCGTGTCCTTCTTGTTAAACTTAGACTGCTCGTTGTAGATCCTGGGAATCAGTTTCTTCCTGGTGGTGGCCTTAAAGATAGCCGACTGATCCGCAAACAGAAGCTTCTTCGTCCGGATCAGCTCCCTGGCCTTTCCCAGCAGCCCGGTCTCCCTGATCCTTTCCATATTTAACAGCAGCATTCCTGCGTTGAAATAGTCGGGCCGGATCAGCCAGCAGCCATATTTCTCCTTTACCGCGGCATACTCATAACCCGTTACGTCAATGTCCCAGAGCTGCTTAATATCTCCGGCAATCATAATATCAATATCCAGGTACAGAAGCTTATCCGGAATCCCGGGAATCAAATCCGCCAGAAGCCGCAGCAGTGTATAAGGTGTGCAGTATGCCGTCTCATTGACACATTTATGGAATTCCTGCTCATACAGCTCCGTTACATCCAGCCTCTCCACCAGATTGTCAGGATTCCTCTTTCTGACCACGCGATTCAGGAAATCGACCTGCCCCTGGGTGATCGGGGTAAAGTCCCGGCGCACTCTGGTCAGCTCCATGGTCATTACATATACATGAACTGTCTCTTCCGTACGGTTCGTCATGGAAATCAACTGGGTCAAAGCCCCGTCAAAAACCTTTTCGTTCCCGCATAGCAAAATGTTTACCATAACCGTCATTACTCCATAATCGTGTAAGACATCCACTCATAAAGGAGCTTCGTCCCCTCTGTAATCTCCGGCGGCAAAAGGGCCCTGGCTACCAGCTTCCGTTCGTCCGACTCCCCGTCCAATTGCTTTAAGTGAGCATAATCACCGTCAATATCTGCCACAATATACTCGAATCGTTTCATTCAGCTTCCTCTCCCGTTTTACCTGCCGCCGGCAGTTCGCTTCTCTCAGTCAACATTAGATGGATTATAGCACACTCCGGCGTGAAAAAAAACAGGATATTTGTCTTATCAGCACCAGATTACATGGTTTTTAATACTATGTCAAGCAGTTTTTTGTAATTTATTTCTATCAGGAACTTGTACCCCGGGCGCACCGCCGAAAGAGACCTAAAAGAGGGCATCCCATAAATGGGACGCCCTCTTTTACAGCCGCCGGTTACATCATACCGCCCATGCCGCCTCCTGCAGGCATAGCAGGGGTTTCTTCCTTAATATTTGCCACAACGCTCTCGGTGGTCAGCAGCGTGCTGGCCACACTGGTGGCATTCTGCAGCGCACTTCTGGTCACCTTGGCGGGATCCAGGATTCCTGCCGCTACCATGTCAACGTACTCTTCCTTCAGGACATCGAAGCCTACGCCTTCCTTGGACTCCTTTACCTTGTTGATGATAACGCTGCCCTCCAGCCCTGCGTTTGCAGCAATGTGGAACAGAGGAGCCTCCAGAGCCTTCAGCACCAGCTGCGCACCTGTCTTCTCGTCGCCTTCCAGCTCTTCAGCCAGCTTTTCTACCTTCTTGGAAGCGTGGATATAAGCCGCGCCGCCGCCGCAGATGATTCCTTCTTCCACTGCCGCCCTGGTAGCTGCCAGCGCATCCTCCATGCGGAGCTTTGCCTCCTTCATCTCGGTCTCGGTAGCCGCACCTACGCGGATTACCGCTACGCCGCCTGCCAGCTTGGCCAGCCTCTCCTGCAGCTTCTCCCTGTCGAAATCCGAGGTAGTCTCTTCAATCTGCTTCTTAATCTGGGCAATTCTTGCCTGAATCTCGCTCTTGTCACCCTCACCGTCAACGATGACCGTGTTCTCCTTCTGAACCTTTACGCTCTTGGCATGGCCCAGCATATCCATGGTCGTATCCTTCAGCTCATACCCCAGATCGGAGCTGATTACGGTGCCGCCGGTCAGAATTGCAATATCCTGCAGCATATCCTTTCTTCTGTCGCCGTAACCGGGTGCCTTAACGGCCACTACGTTAAAGGTTCCCCGCAGCTTGTTGACAATCAGAGTAGTCAGGGCCTCACCTTCCACATCCTCCGCAATAATCAGCAGCTTTGCACCGGACTGTACCACCTGCTCCAGCAGGGGCAGAATCTCCTGAATATTGGAAATCTTCTTATCCGTAATCAGAATATGGGGATTGTCCAGAGTTGCCTCCATCTTATCCATATCGGTAGCCATGTATGCGGATATATATCCCCGGTCGAACTGCATACCTTCCACCAGGTCAAGCTCCGTCTGCATGGTCTTGGATTCCTCGATGGTAATAACACCGTCCCCGCTCACCTTCTCCATGGCATCCGCAACCAGCTGTCCGACGCCCTCGTCACCTGCAGAGATGGCAGCAACTCTTGCAATGTGCTCCTTGCCGTTCACCTTCTGGCTCATCCCGGAAATAGCTTCCACCGCACAGTCGGTAGCCTTCTTCATACCCTTTCTCAGGATAATGGGGTTAGCACCTGCCGCCAGGTTCTTCATGCCCCCGTTCACCATCGCCTGGGCAAGAACGGTAGCGGTAGTGGTGCCGTCTCCGGCAACATCGTTGGTTTTGGTAGCCACTTCCTTTACAAGCTGTGCTCCCATATTTTCAAAAGCATTCTCCAGCTCAATCTCCTTGGCAATGGTCACGCCGTCATTGGTAATCAGGGGAGCGCCGAAAGACTTATCCAGCACCACGTTTCTTCCTTTGGGTCCCAGTGTAACTCTGACGGTATCAGCCAGCTGGTTGACACCCTGTTCTAATGCCGCGCGTGCTTCCGCACCGTATTTAATTTCCTTTGCCATAATAATCTGCCTCCATTTTTCTATGATTTACAATTCGGACTGTTTCCCGGCTTCGGGTTCTGTCCCTGTAACAGCTGCGGGCTGCAAATGTCAGCCGGCAATAATTGCCAGAATATCGCTCTGCTTTACAATGATATACTCATCCTCATCCAGCTTCACTTCTGTCCCCGAATATTTGGAATAAATGACCTGGTCGCCTGCCTTGACTTCCATCTTAACTTCCTTGCCGTCCACTACGCCGCCGGGGCCCACTGCAACCACCTCTGCCTGCTGGGGCTTTTCCTTATTCTGTCCGGGCAGCACGATACCGGACTTTGTTGTCTCTTCCGCAACAAGCTGCTTTAATACGACTCTGTCGCCTAACGGTACTAATTTCATAGTAATGCCTCCTTATGTCATTCATTTTTTGTTGTTAGCACTCATTTAATTCGAGTGCTAATCATCAAGACATATATTAGTTTCATATGCAGAGTTTTTCAAGCACATTCTCACTTGTTTATATATTGCTTTCTTGATTTTACTCATTTTTTCTTATTTTTTCTCTCGTTTTCTCAACTATGACTTATGGAGAGATTTTATATTTTGTTTATAAAAGGCACGAAGACAGCATTTCCTGCGGAAAAAATGCTCCGGAAACATTTGCTTCCGGAGCCCTCACAGACTCATTCCTGCTGCCGCATCAGTTCGTATAGCTGCCGAATCCGCCGGCCGAACCGATCTTAACCATCCGGCCCTCTTCCTTCTTTTCCTTCACCTTAGAGATAATGGTGGGCACCGCGCCCAGCAGGAGGAATAAATAAAGCAGCGCCAGATTTCCAAGATAAACCGGCATATCCATGGCTCCCTGCTCAATGGCCCAGGGTACCAGACGATAGCATTCGAACAGATTATAGCCTGCCTCCGCGCCGCCGCCCTCTCTCCACAGAAGAATAGCGGTATCAATCCTGTCTCCCACGTAAGTCATCACCAGCATAATGACAATGCTGATCACAATTCCCTTCTTCGTCAGCCTGCCGCCCAGCAGCTCATAGCCTTTTAATACGCCCACTGCCATGATGGCGCCGGAAAGAGCTGCCACATACCCCAGCTGGCTGAGGAGGACAATGCACAGAACGCCTACCAGCGAGCCAAGCAGTGCTCCCACTATACCGCCTACCACATTCTCTTTCTTCTGCGCCTTCTTCTGCTCTGCCACAGCCAGATTTCCCCGCATGTTAGCCTCACAGCCCGGACAAAGATGATAATAACTGCCCGCGGACACATATGGGGACACTTCCTCCGACTGTCCGCAGATACTGCAGCAGGGCCGGCATCCCCGGTTCTGCAGGAAAGACACCAGGCCGCTCATGGCTTCCGGCAGCCGGCTTCCCAGACTGTCCCGAAGCTTTTTCTGGTTGATGGAGCCCACCACGGGAACCGTGATGTGGTTCCCCTCCTGCTTCCCCACTCCCAGGGCATCCACACTCTTACTCAGCTCCTTGAACTCATCCTTTGTAAAAGCCGCTCCGGTGGGCGTCTTGGCCGCGGTGTGTATGGTCAGCGCATAGGGCGCCTGGCTGTCCGCCGGGTAGACCACCATATCATATCCGTCCTTCTGTCCGTAAATCACGTTATTCCCCGGATCATAGCGCATCCCTGCAGACACCGCCAGCTGGGAATAGAAATCTGTCAGTTTACTCATTTCTCTCCTCCTGTGTTAAGCCTGTTCAGCATTTGATTTCCAAATATCCCAGCAGCTTGGACATATCATACTCCTCCAGCACGCCCAGATTGGAATCATAGAATTTGCCGTCATAATGCACCAGATAATGGCAGAAACGCCCCATCTTTTCCATCATGATACAGCACTTGGGTAAAGTAGCGTCCCTCCCCTCTGTATACACAATAATATCATTATGATCCAGCCCGTAATAATTCAGCGCGGAAATCACCCGCCCCATGGTAGCCTGCCATTCCCTGCAGTCCATCACGCTGATGACCTCGGCAATGGTCACTCCCGCCAGCATCGCCACACAGGCCTGGCCGCACAGGCCGTCCTCAGGCTGGATGATGACGTTTACGCTGTCGATCTTACGAATAGGATGATCGAAGCTGTACGGGCTGTTCTGGTCCATACGGATCAGGGAGCCGTTCACATGCAGCAGGATCTTGTGGGCTGCCCCCAGCTCCACACTGACTGCATCCTCATCCTCAATGTGTATCTCGTAATTCCCCTTTTCAATAGGAAGCAGCTCACACTCGATGATCTTGTTATCCAGGACAATCTCTGCCTGGATCACATCCCGCTGCTTGCAGACCTCCCAGATATTGAAGGGAATGGGAATCATATACCCCTTTTCCTTCTTTGTAATTCTGGACTCAAAAAAATACCTCATACCGGATACCTCCATTAAAATAATAAAGTAATCATACCCTGAAAAAAGATTTTCAGGCTTTTTTCCTGGCCTGGGACGGCGAAATTCCGTAACGCTTTTTAAACAGCTTGCTGAAATGATAGGCATCGTCATACCCGACGGATGCCGCCACCTCCTGAATGCTCCCGGCGCCGCCACCTGCCAGCCGTTCCCTGGCCTTTTCCAGACGGATGTTAATCAAATGCCGGATCGGCGTATCTCCGGTCTCGCTCTTAAAGATCTTGGAAAGATAAAACGGGCTCAGATACATATTCTCCGCCATCTGCTCCAGGGAAATCTTTTCGCTGTAATGGTCTTCAAAATAATTCACCATCTGCTCAACCACATTCTTTTTATTGACGGATTCCAGTGCCCCCCCGTCTGCCTGCTCCAACGGCCTGCATTCCTCCCGGATCACCAGCAGAATTATCTGCATCAGATACGCCTTCAGCATGAAATAGCGCCCCTGCCTGCACACCGCCTTTTCCGCTTCCATGGCGGAATACAGCTTAAACAGCCTCTGCCAAAGCTCCCCGTCCGTGTGCAGCACATGTCCCCCGTCCGGCACGGGCAGCGCATTTTCAGGGCAGCCGCATATATGAAAATCCGTGGCCCCCGTAAAAAACTCCGTAGCCGGCGTCTCCGCCTCCGGGCACGCCAGTGCCTGGTGCTTTACGCCCGGATTGATAATGAGTACGTCCCCTTCCTTCACACAGACAATACCATCCTCAAAGCGGTATCTTCCCTCCCCGGAAAGAATGAAGGCCAGCTCCAGGTGGTTGTGGCTGTGAAAAGAAGCCTCATCCCTGGCTTTATCCCTGGTCCCCTTCCAGGTATACAGGAATGTGGGATTCAGGTCGTCAATTAAAATGCACCCGTTATTGTTATATTTTTCCACCGCAGCACACTCCTTGCTATGCAATTCCCAGAATGATGATCGCGAACCTGAAATATACCAGCAGTGACAGCGCGTCCACAATCGTGGTAATGAAGGGGCTTGCCATCACCGCCGGATCAAAGCCCAGCCTTTTTGCCCCGATGGGCAGCAGACACCCCACCAGCATGGCAATCAGCACCGATGCCGCCAGGGTCAGGCACACGGTCAGCGCCACCGGCACTCCCACCCTGTCAAACACTATCAGCTTGGCAAAATTTGCCGCCGCCAGCGTCAACCCGCAAAGCACGGATACCCTGATCTCCTTCCACACCACCCGGGGGACATCCCGATACTCGATCTCTCCCAGGGACAGCCCGCGGATCACCGTCACACTGGCCTGTCCTCCCGCGTTTCCCCCTGTATCCATCAGCATGGGAATAAAGGCAATCAGGGCAGCATATACGCTCAGGGCATCCTCAAAAGAACTGATAATGGCTCCCGTAAAAGCCGCCGAAATCATCAGCAGCAACAGCCAGGGAATCCTTTTCCTGTAGGTTTCCCACACTGTGGTCCTCATATAAGGCTTGTCACTGGGAAGGATGGCCGCCATCTTTTCCATATCCTCCGTGGCCTCTTCTTCCAATATATCCACAATGTCATCCACCGTGATAATACCCACCATCCTGTTCTCGTTATCCACTACAGGCATGGCCGTAAAGTCATACTTTTTAAACTGGGCCGCCACCTGCTCCTGATCCGTATGGGTATGAATGGAGATCACGTTCTCGTGCATGAAATCCCCGATAATCTCGTCTCCGCCGCTCAGCAGCAGATACCGGAGGGCCACCGTTCCCACCAGCCGGCGTCTGGCATCCAGCACGTAACAGATATTGATGGTCTCACTGTCCAGGCCCACCTTACGAATGTGCCCAATGGCCTGATCCACCGTCTGGCTCTCCTTCAGGGAGACATACTCCACCGTCATGATGCTTCCGGCGGAATCCTCCGGGTAACCCAAAAGCTGGTTGACGGCCTGCCGGGTATCCGGCCTGGTATTTGCCAGCAGCTTATCCACCACATTTGCCGGCATCTCCTCCAGCAGGTCCGCGGCATCGTCCGCCATCAGGTTGTCGATGACATTAGCAGCCTCCGTCTCCGAGAGAGAGCGGATGATTACCTGCTGGTTCTCCACCTCCAGGTAGGAAAAGACATCTGCCGCCAGATCCTTGGGCAGGATTCGATATACCTTCAAAAGGTCCTCCTCCTTCAGCTCCTCCATCAGGACGGCTATGTCCGCATCGTTCAGCCCGGATAAAAACTGCCGCAGCCCGGTATACTGTTTTGTCTCAAGAAACCTCAGCAGTTCCTCCAGCTCGTTTCTTCTCTCCATGGCATTTCCCACCACCTTTCGAAATGCCGTTTTCTCAAGTCATTATATTCTTTCCGACTGCTCTTTGTCAACGAAATAGAGCTCTTTTATTTTTTCAAATTTTACCTGCCCGCCGGTGGCTTCCACTATCCTTTTCTGCAGTTCCTCCAGCCTTTCCGCGGAAACCGCCAGCCGCAGGGATGCCTTGTCCGTGTACTCGCTGGAAAGGGGGGTGATTCCTTCGTTTTTCAGCAGATACAATATTTTCCCGACCCCGCCGTAGTCCGTGGTCACCGAGAGCTCCGCGCCATAGCGCATCCGCCCCAGACAGCAGTGCCTTAAGCCCTCTTTCACCGCCTGGGTATAGGCCCGCACAAGCCCTCCCGTCCCCAGCAGCACCCCGCCGAAATATCTGGTCACCACCACCGCCGCATTGCGGATGTCTGCTCCCAGCAGCACCTCCAGCATGGGTCTGCCTGCCGTCCCCCCCGGTTCCCCGTCATCGCTGCAGCGGGTCAGCTCCCCTCTGTCCCCCACGCAATAGGCATAGCAGTTATGCCTGGCATCCCAGTATTTCTTTCTCACTTCTTCTATAAAGGCCGCCGCCTCGGCCTCGCTTTCGCATTTCCTGACCGTGGCGATAAACCGGGACTTCTTTTCCTCATATTCACCCACACCGCCCTCCAGCAGAACCCGGAAGGAATCCGCACTTCCCTTATCCATAACATCCGTTATCTCCATTCACTGCATATCCTGTCTCCAGAGTAGCATATTTTGGCCAAAATGTGAAACAATTATTAAGATGAAAAGAAAAACTTTATTTACATACCAATATTTGCTATAATATGGTGGGTAATGTCTAAGAAACAGAAAGGCGTGACAAATGAACTACGGAAAAAAGGGAATCCGCGCACAGCAGAAAGCGCTGAATTCCAAAGCAGGAAAAATAGAAAGAAAAATACTGGTGGGGTTCGCCAAGCTGACACTGATCGCCCTGGTGGGTATCTGCATATGCGGCGCTGCCGCAGGGATCGGTGCCTATAACGGCATTCTGGCCTCCACCCCCACGATTCAGCTGAGCTCCATCATTGCTTCCGGTGAAGCGACCATTGTCTATGACTGCGCCGGCAACCAGTACATCGGCATTAACTCCAACCGTCTCCGTGTGGACTCCATGGACCAGCTCCCCGATTATCTGGGAAAGGCCTTTGTCGCCATCGAGGACAGGCGTTTCTACCAGCATAACGGCATTGACTATTACGCCATGGTGCGTTCCGGCTATCAGTTTATAAAGACCCGTTTTAAGGCAACCCAGGGTGCCAGCACCATCACCCAGCAGCTGCTGAAAAATACCGTCTTTACCAGTTGGACCTCCGAGGGCAAGAACATGATCAAAAAGATCAAGCGTAAGCTTCAGGAGCAGTATCTGGCGGTGGAAATATCCAAATATTACGAAAAGGATGAAATCCTGCTGGAATATATGAATGCCATCAACTTAGGGCAGAACACCCTGGGCGTGGAGGCGGCCTCCAAGCGCTACTTCGGAAAATCCGCCAGTGAACTGACTGTCTCCGAGGCGGCGGTGATCGCCAGTATTACCCAGAACCCTTACGGCTATAACCCGATCAGTTTCCCCAAGGAAAACGCCAAACGCCGCAAACGCTGCCTGGACGATATGCTGGAGCTGAACTTTATCACCCAGGCCCAGTATGATGAGGCCATCGCGGATTCGGAAGCCGTCTATGACCGTATCGGCAACTACAATATTGACTACAAGGAGAGCACCACCGCTCAATACGGCTCCTACTTTTCGGATGCCCTGTATGAGCAGGTGAGAAACGATCTGATAGAATCCGGGTACACTGCCGCAAGCGCCGAAAGGCTTCTGACCGCAGGGGGGCTGCGTATTTACTCTACCCTGGATCCTACGATCCAGGCCATAGCCGACGAGGAAATCGCCAATCCCGAGAACTTCCCGGATAATGTGGACTGGTATCTGAACTATGCCCTGACAATAAGAACTGCTGACGGTACTGCCCACAACTTCAGCAAGGAAAATATGATGACCTGGTTTAAGAAAAACGGCAAGCCCAAGTTCAACCTGATCTTTTCCTCCCAGGAGGATGCTCAGGAGGCAATCGAAATCTACCGGGCCGCCATGCTGGACGAACTTGGGATCGACAATGTGGAAGGCAACTACGACGAATCCGTCAGCATGACTGCCCAGCCCCAATCCGCCGTTGTTATCTCCGACCAGTACACCGGCTACGTGGTGGCAATCGTAGGCGGCCGGGGTGCCAAGGAAGGACGGCGGACCTTGAACCGCGCTACCAATTCCACCCGTCTGCCCGGCTCCACCTTCAAGGTACTGGCAGCATACGCTCCGGCCCTGGACAGCGCCGGCATGACCCTGGCCAAGGTGTATAACGACGCGCCCTTCAACTACGACGACGGAACTCCCGTGCGGAACTCCTATTCCAGGACAAGCACGCCCTACAGGGGCATCCAGTCCGTGCGCAACGGAATCAAGGATTCCATTAATATCCTGGCCGTAAAGATCACCACGGTTATCACGCCCCAGTTAAGCTATGACTACCTGCTGAACTTTGGCTTTACCACCCTGACAGACGGCGAGGTCATCAATAATAAGACCTATACGGATGTCAGACAGCCCATTGCCCTGGGAGGCCTGACCAAGGGTGTTACCCCTTATGAACTGAACGCCGCTTATGCGTCCATTGCCAACCTGGGAACCTACGTGGAACCCAAGCTCTACTATAAAGTAGTGGATACCGACGATAAAGTGATTCTGGACAATACCGCTCCCAGGACCAAGCAGGTTCTGAAAGAGACTACCGCATATCTGCTGACCAGTGCCATGATGGACACGCTTACCTCCGGTACCGGTACAAGGGCCAGATTCAGCAATACCATGGCCACGGCAGGTAAGACCGGCACTACCACAGGCCCCACCGATGTGTGGTTTGCCGGATTTACTCCTTATTATACCTGTACGGTCTGGACAGGCTATGACAATAATGTTGACCTGAAAGATTCCAATACCTCCAAATACCTCTGGAAAGCCATTATGTCCAGAATCCATGAGGAACTGCCCGACCGGCAGTTTACCGTACCGGAGGGACTGGTTCAGGCACAGGTTTGCAGCAGATCCGGTCTGCTGCCGATTCTGGGACTTTGTGACGAGCATATCAGGACGGAACTCTTTGCGGAAGGGACTGTCCCCACCGAGAGCTGCAATATCCATTATGAGGGCAATATCTGCAACTACGACGGACTGCCTGCCACCCCTCAGTGTCCTTTCCCGGTATACGGCAGAATGGAACGAAAGCTGATTGAAGATCCTGCCCTGATCAGCGGCTCTACCATGATTACTACCAACCCTGACGGTACCCAGGTCATCTCGGCGCCTCCTACTGCCGAATACTGCCAGCATAATGACGAATTCTACGCCAATCCCAACTGGCAGGCAATTCAGAACACCCAGCAGATGGAGATTGACCAGCGGAACGCGGCAGCAGCGGCGGCAGCGTCCCAGCCCCCTGATACAACACCGCCGGCACAATAGTAACCTGCTCCCTTGGATTGTAGTTATAGAAATGTGCGCCCCTGGGGCGCACAAGGAAAGCGCCATGGCCGATCCGATGCCATGGCGCTTCGTCCTTATTTCCCGTTCCTCTTTATAAGCCCTTGATCTCTTCGATCTTTTTGTGCAGCTCTTCAATCCCCTTCTGGGCGTTTTCTATCGCCCGGCACTGCTTCTCCAGGAATTCCTTCGGTTCCTCATGGTACCGCTCATAATACAGCTTTCCGATCTCCGCGTAATTCTTCCTGATTACCTCCTCACAGGTAGAGATCTGGTTCTTCAGGCTGACAATCTCCGCCGTTTCCTTTGCCTTATCGGCGATCTTGGCGCCCGTCTCCGTGATGGCGTCCCCCAGCTTATCAAAGAAATCCATATCGTACACTCCTTCCGCTTTTTATAGTTAAGATAATTCTACCACACAAAATTTTCCTCGTAAAGTAACGATCTACGCCATTGCACATTTCCGGGTATATGTGATATAATATACTCAAGAATCCAGACGCTCCGCGTCTGTCGCACTTCGTGCTCCCTGATTCTTTCGTTATCATATCAGGTGAAATCAAATGCTCATTCCTTTCGCGCTTGATTTCCTGCTGATATGATATAATATACTCAAGAATCCAGACGCTCCGCGTCTGTCGCACTTCGTGCTCCCTGGATTCTGCCATATCTTTATAAATGAGGTGACATCATGGAACAGCCTTTGTATACTACCTTAAAGGTGAACAATGAAATTGAGCTCTGCGAAATTTCCGACCTGGAATGCAAACAGCTCATCGAGCGCCAGCTTCTGAAGGAGCGTATCTCCTACTTTATCCGCTGGGTAAAGCCCTCCATCTTCCGCCGCAAAAAGAATTTATGTATTATCTGTGTCAATGAAAACATGGTGGATGCCGCCGAGGATGTGGTTCGCTCTATTTGCGACGAAAAGGGTTACCCTGTCAGGTTTCTCATGAAAAGATCTCAGAATATATATTTTTAAGACACTGCCTGTCATACTGTTATGCCGGTTATCCCTGTTTTGCCTGATGCTGCGTGAAACGCTGTATTTTAGCGGAGTCCTTTTCACAGCTTTGCGTCTTTTTTCATTGTCCGCTGTAACTTTACGAACAAGATTCTAACAAAAAGCCTACAACAAGCCGGTTTGGTATTTTAATCATCGTAATGTCCTGTGCATGATATGATTTTAATATTCTGCAATTCGTCAATATCGTACACCAATCGGTTTATTTCATCAATCCGTCTGGAATATCCTGGACGATGTTTTAGCGGCTCCGGCTTTCCAATGCCTTGCATTGCCCCGCTTCTTCGTATATCTTCAATCAACGAGTAAATTTTATTTGCTGTTTTCTTATCCTTTTTTAATCCAATCCATGAATTCCGCCATTGCATCCGGGGAAATGTTGGAATCATTCATCAATCATAGCCCTCAATTCATCGAGTGACTTATGGATAACTTCACCATTTTCCAGCTGGGCAAAGCTATGGTCCAATTTTTTAGATATTCCGCATTCCTTTTTGCTTTTACTATTTCATTATATTCTTTTTCAGATACAATTACTACATTTTCATTTTTGGGTCTTGATACAATAAGTGTCTCACCGTCTATTACTTTATTGCACCATTCTTTAAAATTTTCACGCACTTCCATGCTCTTTACTGCTAACATAGTATCACCTCATAATTTCGTATGGTTTTTCGTACTTTTATTTTTATGGTCATTATTGCACGTCAAATTATTTTATGTCGGAAATGCAAAGATAAATGCTTATGTCTAATGATGATGCTTGGAATAGCGCAAAAGGTAAATGCGAAGCATGTGGAAAACAATTGGTATATAACAACCGCTCAGAAAGCGAAAGAGGAGCATGGGAAGCACACCATATTAAAGCACAAAAAGACGGTGGTACTAATTCCTTATCCAATTGTAAAATTTTGTGCTCAGAGTTTCTTTTTCTGACTTTTACATGGCGCTGACAAAATTCAAACAAATTCCATATTACAGGCCGCAATGAACTACCACGCAAAAACAAAAAAGCCCTGAATACTCAAGGCTTTTCAAAGCTGCTGACGGGAATCGGACCCGTGACCTCCGCACTACCAATGCGACGCTCTACCGACTGAGCCACAGCAGCATCAGGTAACCCGGGAGGCTTACGCCTCCTGCAATCACCGTCATTCATTATAGCAAACACCCTTGGGGTTGTCAACTATATTTTTTAATATCTCTGTTTTTCCTCTGATCTTTCTATTATTCCCTCCTTTTCCTCCGCCGTATTCCCCGTTTCGTCTCCTCCGGCCGGCCGCTCCAATCCCCTCGTTCCGCCTTCAGCCTCAGATAATCTGACGCATCATCCGGCACGTCGTCCAGATCCTCACGTCCGATGTCCACATTGACCGGTTTCTTCTTAAAGAGAATATCGTACATGACCGGAATGATGAACAGGGTCATTAAAGTCGCATAAGCAAGCCCTCCTGCCACCACAATAGCCATGCCCCTGGACATCTGGCTGGACAGATCATCGCCAAACAGCAGGCTTGCCATGGCAAGTATGGTAGTCAGCGCCGTCATTAAAATCGGACGCATCCTGGTCTTTCCGGTGGCAATCAACGCATCCCTGCGCTCAAGGCCCCCTATTCTCAGCTGATTTACATAATCTACAAACACGATACCGTTATTTACCACAGTGCCCAGCAGAACCACGAATCCCATCATTCCCATCACGGAAAGCGGTTCTCCCATAACCAGCAGCCCGATCAGGCCTCCCGTAAATGCCAGCGGCACCGTAAACAGGACAATAAACGGACTTAACAGGCTCTGGAACTGGGCCACCATCACCAGATAAATGAACGCCAGACCCATCAGCAGCACCTTCGCCATCTGCACCACCATCTGGTTTACCGTATCGGATTCTCCCACGGAATCCATGCTGTAGCCGGAAGGGAGCCGGTACTGCTCCAGCAGGGGCTCAAGCTCCCTGGACAACAGGGTTGCATTATAGCCTTCCTCTACGGAAGCCGTCACCGTCATATATCGGCTCTGGTTCTCTCGCTGAATGGACTGGACCCCGTCCTCTATCCTGATCTCCGCAAATTCCGAAAGGAAATGATCCTCCGTAATACTGTTGCCGTTTTCATCGGTGGCCTGCTTTTCAAAGCTGTAGTCCAGAATATTCTCCTTGGTCAGGGGATCCCTGACATCCTTCACCACAATTTCCATTTCCACGCCGTCCACAGTCACCGTAGCGGCAGTGGCCGATTCCGTCAGGCTGCCGCTGATTTCCGCAAAGATCTGTGCCGCCGTCAGGCCCTGCTTCATGGCTGCATCCCTGTTCAGGATCAAATGGATGACCTGATCCGGTTCTTCCTGCCCGTTGGATATATTCGTAAATCCCTCTATGGTATCCACGATTTCCATAATGTCTTCCGTAATGGATGTCAGCGTATCCAGATCGGACCCATATACATTAATGGAAAGCCCGGAACCCATCATGGAACTCATTTCCGACATCCCGGTGGAAACAGACACCTGACAGTCTAAAGCAGACGTTCCCGATACAATATCCGCGCAGATCCTCTTCACTTCATCCTCTCCCGCATCCTTATTCTCCGTTATGACCATAAAGGAATAGGAAGTATAATTATCCGAGCTTCCTGCAGTGGATGCCACCAGCGACATGGAACCGCCGGACATTGCGCCCACGCTCTCCACGCCGTCCACGGCCAGAATGGTATCCATCACCTGGTCAGCCGTTTCATAACAGGTGTCTTTCTCCGCATCCTCCGGCATCTGTACGGAAATCTGGATCTGATTGGAGGTCATCTCCGGTATCATGACGATACCCATCCTCATCACTGCCCAGATACTGAATACCAGAAGCGCAATGGCAACGGTAAGCGGCAGCACCTTTACCTTCAGGCAGAATTCCAGCATCTTTCCATAAACATCCTGTACCTTTTCAAACCAGGGATGCTTCTTCTCCCGGGAATCCTTAAGCAGTGTGGAACCGGTGGCAGGCACCACGGTCATGGCAATCACAAGAGACGCGCACAGGGTAAAAATAATGGTCAGGCTGATGGGCATCATCAGCTCCCGTACCGTGCCGGTCGTAAAGAGCATGGGGGCAAACACGCTCACGGTAGTCAGTGTAGAAGCAATGATCGCCCCTGCCACCTGCTTTGTACCTTGTACGGACGCTCTGGCGGCAGCTACGCCCTTGGAGCGCAGGCGGTAAATATTCTCTATGACGACAATGGAATTGTCCACCAGCATGCCGATGCCCAGCGCCAGACCCGCAAGGGACATCATATTCAGGGATATTCCCGAAAAATACATCAATACCAGCGCCGTGAGGACAGACAGGGGAATGCTCACCGCCACCACCAGCGTAGGCTTTACATCCTTCAGGAAGAGAGCCAGGACAATGATTGCCAGCGCCGCCCCCCAGATCATGCTCTGCAGCACGCCGTTGATAATCATGGTAATGTAATCACCCTGATCCACGAGAGTCATGACAGACAGCTCGGGATATTCCGTTGTCAGCTGGTCCACCGCCGCCCTGATGTTCCTGCTGACCTCATTCGTCCCCGAAGTGGAGCCCTTGAAAACCGACAGAATAATACCGTCATTGCCGTCCAGCCTGGCGTAACTGATGTCCGAATTATCAATGACGGTAATATCCGCCACATCCTTCAGCCGGACTTCCCCGATACCCTCCATATCCACCAGCACCACATCTGCCAGCTCCTCAATGCTCTCAAAATTGTTCCCGATCTTCAGCAGCCAGGAGTTGGCCTCCCTGTCTTCCACATAGCCTGCAGGCATAGCGAAATTCTGGGCATAGATCAACTGTGCCAGGGTATTGATATTCAGCAGCTGATCCGCATTGGCCGCCCGAAGGGCCTCCTCCTTCTGTATTTCAAAATTCTCCAGTGCGGCATAATATTCCTCCCAGCCGTCCTCGATCTGCTTCTCGGCATCCTTCAGGGAACCCTTTCCGGAATTAAGCTGCTCCTGCGCGGAATCCAGCTGGGATTCCATCATTCCTATCTGATATTGTCCCATGGTGATCTGATTGGCCGCTTCTGAAAACTGCAAAGCCGCCTCTATCTCACCCTTTTCCACCTCCACCAGTCCTGCATTGACCTGCACCAATGCTGCCTCAATTGTCTGCAGATTGGCATTGACGTTCTGCTCATATTCAATCCGGTCCAGGCCGCCGGTAAGTGCATCCAGCATACTGTTTAAAACGGACGCCCCCCCGGAAACCACCACCAGTTTGGTATGCACCTCCCTGTAGGAATCAGGATTCGTCCAGTCTGCCTTTTCCAGATCCTGGATCATCGTAACGATTACTTGATTATCACTGCTTCTGAGCTGCTTGACCACGTCGCTGCTCAGATACTCTGCCTTCAGCTTTTCCACCTCTGCCTTCGTGGCTTCATCCGGTTCGGCCTTGCCTGGTTTTTCCTCCGGCTGCTCTTCTCCGCCGTCCGGAGCTCCTTCCCCGGCCTGCTCTTCTCCGCCGTCCGGAGCTCCCTCCCCGGCCCGACCCTCCCCGCCGTCCGAAGCTCCTTCCCCGGGTTTCTTCTCCCCGCCGTCGGGATCTGCATCACCTCCCGACACAGAGCCCGACGGTGCATAGGGCCCCATCAGCTCCTCATACTTACCGGGCGCAGTGACCACCACATCTGTCCCTGACTGCATTTTGCTCAGGGCAGCATCAATCTGCTGCACCATGGCAAGATTTGTGCTCAGGCTCATCCTGGAGGACTCCAGATTGGTCTTTGCCGTCAACAGATCCCGTTTTGTCTCTGCCAGCTTTTGAACCGTGGCGTCTTTCTGGGTATCCAGCTCCTTTCTGCCGTCCTCCAGACCCTTTTTGTTTTCTTCCAGCTCCTGCTTCCCGCTGTTCAGCTCTTTCTGGCCATTTGCCATCTCCTGACGGTTTCCCTTGACAGCCTTTTCGGCATCCTCCAGCTGCTTCGCCGCCTCTTCCAGCTGCACCGCCGCCTCCTCAAATGCGCTGCTGGCCCTGGCAAGGATCTTCTCGTTCAGCTTTTCGACCTTTTCCTCGCTCAGCTCCACCACAATGGAATTTTCCACCAGGCCGATGGAAGAAATGCTGGTAATGCCCTCCTGTCTTTCCAGGAAAGGGATCACCGTATCCTCCACAAAGCGGGAGGTTTCCTGAATATCCATACCGTCAAAAGCCACTGCCAGATAGACGGATGCCATCATATCCATGCTGATCTCCATGATAGAAGGCGTCCCGCATTCATCCGGCAGCGCCGCTTCCACGGCGTCCAGAGAGCTGGACACCTTCACCATGGCCGAATCCATATCCGTCCCATCCACGAACTCCATCTGTACAATACCATAATTTTCATAGGACATACTATAGACATTCTTGACGCCGGAAATAGAGCCCAGGGCTCTCTCCATGGGCTCACAGACGGAAGCTTCTACCCGTTCCGGGCTGGCACCGGGATACGTGGTTATCACAATCATATAAGGAAGATTCATCTCCGGAAGCAGATCCGTGGTCATACTGCTCAGACTGACCACTCCCAGAATCATGATTACAATCACCATCACAAGTATGGTAAACGGTTTTTTCACACTGAATTTCGGCATATTTTATCTCCTGTCTCTGACGAAAACCGGCTGCAGAGTACCTTCCTTCACATTCTCCGTCCATTATATGCCGCCCTGTCTTGCAAGGTCAATATAGGAATTATTTGCATTTTCTAAAAAAAGTATTAACTACCGGCCCGGGACATTTACAGCATTTTCCGTATTTTGGCCTTCAGGCGCTGCAGCGCGTTGTCCGTGGCCTTTTCATCCCTGCCTAACACTCGGGCAATCTGCCCGTAGCCCATGCCGGTGAGATACAGATCCAGAACCTGGCGTTCAAAATCGCTCAATTGATTCTCTATGGCTTTTTCCAGATAATCCACCCGCTCCTTGTCCAGAAACAGTTCCTCCGGGGAAAGCTCCGCCTTATCCGCCAGCAGATCACTGAGCCTTACCTCCTCCTTCTCATCCCCCTCAGCCGCAGGCTTCCCGCTGTCTAAGGACACATATGTATTCAGGGGCTGATGCTTCCTCCGCTTGGAAGCCTGCACCGCCGTATACATCTGCCTGCTGATACACAGCTCCGCAAAGGTATAAAAACTGGCGTCCCGGCCCATATCATAGTCCCGGACCGCCTTAAACAAACCGATCATGCCCTCCTGGATCAGGTCCTCATTGTCCGCGCCCAGAATAAACATGGACTTTGCCTTGCTTCGCACCAGATTCTTATATTTCACACAGATATAGTCCATGATCGGCTCCTCTCCCCTGCGGAGCCTGTCAATCAGTTCATCATCCGTATACTGCTCATATTCGGAATATTTTCCTGCCATGTCCGTCCTTTCCGCGTTCCGCCCTTTCCGCGTCCCCCCTGTCCCACATACCCCCGGGAAAGGGCAATGCCTGCCTCTTGGAGCACAAACAATCTCTGAAACCAAAGCGAACAGGTGCACCCGGTAATTTTTTTTAATCTCAGAAATTCCTCATCCCCTCTTCTGCCTCACAATTTCATAAGCCAAATATGTACATAAATCATTCTGAAATATACACA
>ERZ777011.519-NODE-519-length-58468-cov-3.163440_pt1 | contig 58468 bp, 52 predicted proteins | sample MGYA00374964_ERZ777011 | MGnify/ENA primary metagenome ERZ777011 (study PRJEB29310, sample SAMD00008975) | mouse gut metagenome | study: EMG produced TPA metagenomics assembly of the Metagenome analysis of fecal microbiota from mouse which was promoted...
TGGATATGACGGCAGGCTTTTTCTTTAATTAATCCGTTGCCATAATATGTTAATCAGGGCTGTTGCTTTAACAAATAAAAGCTCCATAGGGATTAACAGTCAATAATTCTGAGGAGAAAAATTTAAAAGGGACTGTCTCAATAAGTGATATGCTCCCTTCTAAGTGACAAGTTTTTGTTATTTTACTTGTCTACCTAGAAGGGAGCATATCATTTTCTTATTGCTACAGCTCCTTTTTAATGTAAGTCTTAAACTGCATTTTTTGGAGTCATATTACCGTAGCTGTTTTTTACAGCCTTTCCATTATATTTGTTATCAAGCTTATTATCAAGCCTGCGGTTATAAAAATAAACTGCAATATTCATGGATACAATAATAATATTAAGTATATATACTACAAGTACATAATTAATCTGGTGTGTAATCAGCTTTGCGGAAATACCTGCAATATAGCCGGCAGTAATAAGAAGTATAAAAGGCAGGCTCATGCTTTTTGCAGATTTGCACTTTATATTTTTAATAAGGTTCATGGGCCATGAGCATCCAAAGCATACAAGCATGGCGGCTTCCAATAATTGTGACATTTTATAAGTCCTCCTGTATGATAATTATAGCGCTGAGATTGACATTGCATTTGCAAAGCTTACATTTTTATCAAGAAAGCTTCTTTTTATGGTTCTGAAGAATATCATATTCATACTGTCGTCGCTGTCAAGGCAGTTGAGATTTAAAAGTATGCACCCGTATTCAGAAGCAATTTTATGAAGCTCGCTGTTATAAAGCTTAGCGCCCTCTATGTCGTCTCTCAGCTCTATAATATAAATCTGTGCTGAAGGTAAGTTTATGTGAACATTGTAAAGGAGCCATTTATACTGCTCAGAAAATTTTTCAACAGATACATTTCCGTCAGTAAGCTCATTTTCGCCAAGATAAATAAGTATCTTCATAGGCTTAAGCTCATATATGCATTTTTCAAAGTATTGTACTGCATCCTCAATTCTAAGGTCAGCTATGCTCCGGTTATATAGCTTTTGATTTAAGTCATAATCCTCAATAAGCTCATTTAAGTAAAGCTCCTCAGCTATTCCTGAGCCTGCAAGCACAATTTTGTTTGACTGTGCGCACTTATTTAATAATTTGTATTCCTGTGAACGATTATAATTTCTCATATTTCTCCTCATTTCTGCACGGCTTATGTGTTGTATAACAGGCTTGCGGATGTCGTGCGGACACAAGCTTGGGATTTTTCTTTACATACACATTATATTCTTGACTAACCATTAGGTCTAATATATAATTAATATAAAAATAATAGCTTTAAAATTATAAATATATATTTTATAAAAGAAAAAACATAAATCAGATATATATTAATTAATAGGCTTAAACCTATGAAAGGAGAGAAAAATGGAATTATTACAATTAAGATATTTCTACGCGGTGGCAATAAACCAGCATATTTCAAATACTGCAAAGCAGCTTCACATAGCCCAGCCATCCCTTACGCAGACTATTCACCGTCTTGAAAACGAGCTTGGCGTTAAGCTGTTTAAATCGTCAGGAAGAAATATTGTCCTTACGGAATATGGCAGTTATCTAATGAATAAAATAAAGCCTGTTATTGAAACAATAAATGAGATACCTGTTGAGCTTGCAGAGATGGCCCACCTTAATAAAAATATTATAAACGTAAATGTAATGGCGGCGTCTACCATAATTATAGACGCTCTTATAAAATACCAGGAGGAAAATAAGGATGTAAAATTTCAGATTAATCAGAGCACAAAGTCTGACATGGCGGATATAACAGTGTTTACCCAGCCCTTTTATCAGAAACAGAACGAATACACCTATGTGTTTTCAGAGGAAATTTATCTTGCCGTTCCTGAAAAGTCTGTCTACTCAGGTATGGAAAGCGTCGCCTTGGAGATGATGAGGGATAAAAGCTTTATAAGCCTTGCAGGCTCAAAGCCCTTAAGGCAGATTTGCGACAGATTTTGCATGCACTCAGGATTTTCACCTAAAATTATATTTGAAAGCGACAGTCCTACTGCCGTAAGAAATATGATAGGCGCAAATCTTGGCATAGGCTTCTGGCCTCAGTTTTCATGGGGAAATATTAACGAAAACACCGTAGCCCTTATACCTATAAGCTCTCCTGTTTGTCGCAGGGATATAATAATGACAAGAGGCAATGATGAAAGTAAAAGCAATTACAATGAGGTTTGCAGATTTTTTAATTATCTGATACAATACTTTGAGAGCCTAAAGGAAAACAAGGCATAAGTAAATAAATTTATGAGGATTAAGCTATGTTGAGTAAAAAAATGTATATGGAAACAGCGGAAAAGCTTATTAAAGCAATAGGTAAGTGTACGTGTTCGTTTACTACTGTAAGATATGTAAGGGAAAAGCTTGAGAATAGCGGATATCGGGAGCTTAAGCTAAGTGAAATGCCGGACTGGAAGGTAAATAAGGGCGAAAAGATATATATAAATGTATATGACAGTTCAATTTTTGCTTTTAATATAGGAGATAGGGCGGGAGAAAAAACAAACGGCTGCACATTAAGGCTTGCAGCGGCGCATACGGACAGTCCTGCCCTTTATATAAAGCCAAAGCCTGAAATGATAAACAGAGGTTATGGAAAGGTAAATGTAGAAATGTACGGAGCAGCCATATTAAGCACGTGGCTTGACAGACCTCTTTCTGCGGCAGGAAAGCTATCTCTAAGGAGTGATGATGTATTTTGTCCAAGAACGGTTATAACAGACATAGGGAAAAGCCTCTTTACCATACCAAACCTTGCCATACATCTTAACAGGGAGATAAACAGGGGTATAGAGCTAAACAGGCAAAATGATATGCAGCCCGTTTGCGCCATATTAGAGGAGCAGCTTAATGAAAGCTCATTTTTTATGGATTATCTTGGGGAGCAGCTTAATGTAAACAGGGAGGATATATTAGACTACGAGCTTTATATATATAATAATGAAGAAGGTTGCATTATGGGGCTGAATGATGATATAATATCATCACCGCGACTGGATAATATTACCTCTGTGGAAGCTATAATAAACGCGCTTACGGCAGATACTTCCGGTCAGGAAAACAAATATGCAATAAAGGGGGCTGTACTTTTTGACAATGAAGAGGTAGGAAGCCGAAGCAAGCAGGGGGCTGATTCTTTAATGCTGTCCGTGATTATAGAAAGGCTTTATTTAAGCCTGGGACTTACAAGGGACATGTATCTTTCAGATATAGTAAATGGCTTTATGCTGTCGGCAGATGTGGCCCACGGGCTGCATCCAAACCATAATGAGAAGGCAGACGTGACAAATATAAATATGCTGAATGGAGGAGTTGTTTTTAAGAGAGCGTGCTCCCAGACATACAGTACAGACAGCAAGTCTGTGGCAATAGGAGAGCAGATATGCAGAAGGCACAATATACCGTATCAAAAATTTGCAAGCCGTTCCGATGTTACTACCGGCAGCACTCTTGGCAGTATAGCAGATAAATACCTTCCTCTGCGTACGGTGGATGTGGGTGTTCCCATTCTTGCCATGCATTCGGCAAGGGAAACCATGGGAGTAAAGGACCAGTATTATTTGGAGCAGTTTGTTAAAGCGTTTTATGCGCAGCAGTAAAGCATAGAAAGGAATAAAAAAATGAAAAAATTTAAGGATTTGGAATATAAAAGAGTGGATTTTAATGAGGCGGTAGGTATAGTAAGAAAGCTTGGCAACGATATAAAGGCAGCTAAAAGCGGTGATGAGTTAAAGAAGCTGTATAAGGAGTATCAGGAACAGAGCGGAAAATATAATACTGCCATCACCTTAGCAAGCATCAGAAATACCATAGATATGAATGACAAATTCTATGAGGATGAAATGAATTACTATTATGAGGAGCTTCCAAAGTTTGAGGAGGAGGAGAAAAAGGTTATAAAGCTTCTTATGGAGTCGCCATATTTTAATGAGTTAAGGGAAGCCTTTGGAGATATATTTGTTAAGAATAAGGAAATTGAGCAGAGACTTTCAAGTGAGGAGACCATAGAGGATTCTATTGAGGAAAGCAAGCTTACGCAGGAGTATTCTAAGGTTGCTGCAACCTGCTCAGTAGAGTTTATGGGAGAGGAGTGTAATTTCTATGGACTTTTAAAGCATATGGAAAGCACGGACAGGCAGGAGAGAAAGGCAGCCTTTGAGGCTTGGGCAAAGCTTTATGAGAGTATTTCCGAAAAGCTTGACGATATATACACAAAGCTTGTTGAAATAAGGGACAGAAAGGCAAAAAAGCTTGGCTTTGACAGTTATATAGACATGGCGTATGCATTTATGCACAGGTTTGATTATGATAAAAAGGATGTTGAAAGCTTCAGAAAGCAGGTAAAGGAGATAATAGTTCCCGCATGCGTAAAGCTTAGGGAGAAGCAGAGGGAAAGACTTGGAGTTGATAAGCTTAGATTTTATGATGAAAGCCTTATTTTCCCGGAAGGAAATGCAAAGCCTGTTGGCGACATGAAATATATGGTTGAGGAAGCAAGGAAAATGTACCATGAGCTGTCTGAGGAGACAGGAGAATTTTTTGATTTTATGACAGATTATGAGCTGTTTGATTTGGAGACAAGACCGGGAAAGCATCAGGGAGGCTACTGTACGTACCTTGTTCAGTATAAAGCGCCGTTTATTTTTTCAAACTTTAACGGAACAAGCGCAGATGTGGAGGTGCTTACCCATGAGGCAGGACATGCCTTTGCAGGCTATACGGCGGAAAGAAAGCAGGAGCTTTTGGAGTTTGCCGATACCACAAGCGAGGTGGCAGAGATACATTCCATGACAATGGAGCATTTTACTTATCCCTGGATGGAAAGATTTTTTGGTGACAAGACTGATAAGTTTATATACGCCCATTTGTCACAGGCGCTTTTTGTTATGCCATATATGATGTGCGTAGATGAATTTCAGCATAAGGTATTTGAAAAGCCTGACATGTCGCCAATGGAGAGAAGAAAGGTATGGAAATCATTGGAGGAGGAATATATGCCTTGGAGAGATTATGACGGCAACGAATTTCTTACAGGCGGAGGCTTTTGGATGCAGAAGCAGCATATTTTTATGTATCCTTTCTACTATATTGATTATGCCCTTTCCCAGACCTGCGCCTTCCAGCTTTATGTAAGAAGCAGGCATGACAGTAAGGCGGCATGGAAGGATTACATGGCTCTCTGCGAGGTAGGCGGAAGCAAGGGATATCTTGATATACTTGCGTTAGGACATTTAAACAGTCCTTTTGAGGAGGGAACAGTTAAGAATGCTGTCCGGGAAGTGTTTAAGGAGCTTGGTATTTAAAAAAATATGAAAAAAGAAAGGTAAGGATTATATTATGGCAACTATAAAACCCTTTGTCTGTGTAAGACCAAATGCACAGGCGGCAGATAAGGTAGCGGCGCTTCCCTATGATGTATACAACAGGGAGGAAGCTTATGAGGCAGTAAAGGGAAATGATTTATCATTTCTAAGAATAGACAGGGCAGAGACACAGTTTGAGCCTTCGGTAGATACCTATGACGAGAGAGTATATGATAAGGCAAAGGAGCTTCTTGACAGCATGATAGAGGACGGAACCTTTATTACTGACAGGGATGAATGTTATTATATATATGAGCTGACTATGGATGGCAGGACACAGACAGGTCTTGTGGCATGCGCGTCTATAGATGATTATGCAGACAATATTATAAAGAAGCATGAAAATACAAGGGCAGATAAGGAAGCAGACCGTATACATCACGTGGATACATGTGACGCGCAGACAGGGCCTATATTCCTTGCATACAGGGCAAATGAAACTATACGCTCTATTATGGACAAGGTAAAGAAGGAGCAGACACTTTACAGCTTTACCTCTGATGACGGCATCAGGCATCAGGTATGGAAGATTGGTAAGCCAGAGGATATCGAAGCCATAAGGTCAGAATTTGAAAAAACAGACAGCATATATATAGCTGACGGACACCACAGAGCGGCGTCTGCCGTAAAGGTAGGCTTCAAAAGACGGGAAGAAAATCCGGATTACAAGGGCGACGAGGAGTTTAATTTCTTTTTATCGGTGCTTTTTGCTGATGAGGAGCTTATGATTATGCCTTATAACAGAGTGGTAAAGGATTTGAACGGACACAGCCCTGTGGAGTTTCTTGATTTAATAGGAAAAAGCTTTGTGGTAGAAAAGCTTGGCAGCCAGCCTTATGCCCCAACTGAAAAGGGTACTATAGGGATGTATTTGAATGAGGAATGGTACAGGCTTACAGCTAAGGAGGAGATAAGGTCTAAAGAGCCTGTAGAGGGACTTGATGTATCTCTTTTACAGAATAATATTTTATCACCAGTGCTTGGCATAGGAGACCCAAGGGTTGATAAGCGTATTGATTTTATCGGAGGCATAAGAGGTCTTAAGGAGCTTGAGAGAAGGTGCAGTCTTGATATGACGGTAGCGTTTTCCATGTATCCTACGTCTATACAGGAGCTTTTTGCCGTTTCCGACGCAGGGCTTTTAATGCCGCCAAAGTCTACATGGTTTGAGCCGAAGCTCAGAAGCGGATTATTTATACATAAATTATCATAAAAAAGTGTCGGACAAGCCGACACTTGCAAATTCGGCTTTGCCGAATTTGTGGCTTACATGAAGTAATTTCTTATAGAGAAAAAAAGTCTCGTCTAAAGCCGAGACTTTTTTGAATGGAGGAAATATGGCAGAGTATAAAACGAAACAGAGGGAAATGATACTTGATTATATGATAAAAAACAAGGATATACATGTTACGGCAGAAATGATAATAAATTATTTCAGGCTTCATGGTACGCCGATAGGAAAGTCTACCGTTTACAGAAATCTTGACAGGCTGGTGGAGGAAAATGTGGTGAGGAAATTTACCATAGAGGACGGGATAAGCGCCTGCTACCAGTATGCTCCTGACGGAAGCAGGTGCATGGAGCATTATCATTTTAAATGCAGCGAATGCGGCAGGCTGTTTCATGTCCAGTGTGATTTTATGAACGAGATATGCGAGCATGTGTATAAGGAGCATAAATTTGTAATAGATAGCAGTAAGACGGTGTTTTATGGTATATGTGAGGAATGTAGAAAAAACACTTGACAATAAAATAATGTATGATATTATAATTCAGCCTAAATATGAAACTTGGTTTCATATTTAGGCTGAATTTGAAACCGGGGTTAGGATTAATACTGCCAAAGCCTTAAAAAATTTAATCCGGTTTTTACTTGGAGGAATTTTATGAACGTCATATATAAGCGTATAATTTCAGCATTTTTAATAGGTATAGCCATAATTTGCATTATATCTGCATCCGGCTGCGGAAAAACAGAAACTGGGGAGAACGAAAAGCTGTCCATTGTAACAACGCTGTTTCCACAATATGATTTTGCAAGGCAGATAGCAGGGGAAAGGGCGGAGGTCACATTATTGCTAAAGCCGGGAACAGAGGCACATGATTACGACCCTTCTGCTTCAGATATGATAAAAATAAATAATGCAGACCTTTTTATATATACGGGAGAATACATGGAGCCTTGGGCAGCGTCTATAGTGGACAGCATAGATAATAAGAAATTAAACATTCTTGATGCATCGGGGAATATTACCCTTCTTAAGAGCAGTCATGTCCACGAAAATGAAGATGCTGCTTATAGTAAAGGAGAGGAACATGCTCACCAATATGATCCTCATATATGGACAAGTCCAAAAAATGCAGTTATTATGATAAATAATATTCTTGAAGAACTTATATCAATAGATGGTGAAAATGAACAGTACTACAGGGAAAATGCAGAAAAATATATTGAGCGTATAGAGAAGATAGACAGCGATATAAGACAGACAGTTTCACAGTCAAAATATGATACCATATATTTTGGAGGAAGATTTGCACTGCTGTATTTTGTGGAGGAATACGGGCTTTATTATGAATCGGCCTTTGATTCATGCTCGTCAGAGACAGAGCCAAGCGCAAAGCTAGTGTCCCATATTATTGACGAGATGAAGGAAAGTGGAGCAAGGACAGTATATTACGAGGAGCTTTCAAGCACAAAAACTGCCCGGACTATAGCGGATGAGGTTGGAGGGAATATATTGCTGCTTCATTCCTGCCATAATGTTTCAAGTGATGAATTTAAAAATGGAGCAACCTACGTATCAATAATGGAGCAAAATGTTAAAAATCTTAAGGCAGGCTTAAACTGAAAAGAAAAGATAAAGCCATGTATAGATGAGGTGAAAAATGTCACAGTTAGAATGTAAAAATATTACCATAGGCTATGAAAAGGATATAGTAGTCTCGGACGTAAGCTTTTCAGCGGAGAAGGGCGAATATATCAGTATAGTGGGAGAAAACGGAACGGGAAAAAGCTCCATACTTAAGGGAATACTAGGTCTTATACCAATAAGAAGCGGAGAGATAAAGTTTGAGGATAAATCACTGAAAAGCCACATAGGCTATCTTTCACAGCAAAATCCCATGCACAAGGAGTTTCCCGCATCTGTATATGAGGTAGTTCTCTCCGGCTGTCAGAACAGCAAGGGGCTCTCTCCCTTTTACAGTAAAAAATCAAAGGCTATGGCAAGAAAAAATATAGTCAGGCTTGGTATGGAGGAATATATAAAAAAATCCTTTGGGGACCTTTCAGGAGGACAAAGGCAGAGAGTTCTTCTGGCAAGAGCATTATGCGCTACCGAGAGAATGATACTCCTTGACGAGCCTGTTACGGGACTTGACCCTATAGCAATAAGGGAAATGTATGCTCTTATAGAGAAGCTGAACAGGGATTATAATATTACCATTATAATGGTTACCCATGATATAGAGAAAGCCTTGGAATATTCCAACAGGATACTTCATTTATCAAGGGAGGATTATTTTTTCGGAACAGCTAAGGAATACAGGAGCAGTAAATATTTTAATGAATTAAAGGGTGAGGTTAATTAATGAATATATTTGAAGCAATAAACGATATGTTTTCTTATTCCTTTATTACAAGAGGAATTTTAGTTGGAGGACTTGTAGCGCTGTGCGCGTCAGTGCTTGGCGTTGTACTTGTGCTTAAAAAATACTCCATGATAGGAGACGGCTTATCGCATGTAGGCTTTGGAGCCATGGCGGTGGGGCTGGCATTTAACATGGCGCCCCTTAAGGTAGCAATACCTGTAGTAGTGGCAGCAGCCTTTCTGCTTTTAAGAATGAGTGAAAACAGTAGGATAAAAGGAGATTCGGCAATAGCTCTTGTATCAAGCAGCTCTGTTGCAATAGGAGTTATAGTCAATGCGCTTTCAGACGGTACAAATATAGATTTAAACAGCTATATGTTTGGAAGCATACTGGCAATAAGCGAGGATGATATGATTATATGCATAGGGCTTGGTCTGGCAGTACTTATATTGTTTATGTTTTTTTATAACAGTATATTTGCAGTTACCTTTGACGAGACCTTTGCAAGGGCTACAGGGGTGAAGGTATCTGTCTATAAGACTATGCTGTCAGTGCTTACTGCTATTACTATAGTTATAGGAATGAGAATTATGGGGACTTTACTTATATCAAGTCTTATTATTTTTCCGGCGTTGTCCTCTATGAGAGTATGCAAAAAATTTCGTTCAGTTATGGTTATGTCGGTGATTATATCAATATGCTGCTTTTTTGTTGGAATGACAGCTTCATATATGCTTGAAATTCCTGCGGGAGCAAGCATTGTGGTAAGTAATCTTGCAGTATTTATAATATTTTTTTTCGCAGGGAAAATTATTTCCGGAAGCTAAGGGTTACTGCAATGAAAAGATAATTGCATCGGGTTTCGAAAATAGTAGTAAAACTTATGCAGGGAGCTTTTTTCTGGTTGTAAAGCCTGCCTTTTTATGGTATTCTATAGTTAAACATAAGATTACATAGTTACGGTGAGAAACAAAAATTAAATAAAGGCATAAAGAGGAGGACAAGTTATGAGTTCAAAATTATACGATTTAATGGATTGGAGAAATATAGAGGGCGTTCTGTTTGCAGACCTTGATAATCCGTTTGTAGTATTAGGAGTCAGTAACAGAAAGACGGAAAAGCTTATACAGATTTTCAGACCTGATGCAATAAAGGTGGAAATAATTTTTGATGCAAGCGGTAAAGTATACAAGGCAGAGGAGGTTGATGATTCTTTTTTTGCTGTGATTATTCCGAAAAAGGAGACAGGCCTTTATAAGGTAAAGGCATATTACGGCAATGAAGAAACCTTTATTTACTACGACCCGTATCAATTTAAGGATTTGCTTCCAAAGCATGAGCTTAAAAAGTTTAATCTTGGAACAAACTATAAGGTATATGAATATCTTGGCGCCCACTGCTGTACCATAGATGGCGTGGAGGGCGTAAGATTTGCAGTATGGGCTCCTTATGCAAAGAGAGTAAGCGTGGTGGGAGATTTTAACTTCTGGGACGGAAGAAGACATATGATGAGAAGGGTAGACGAAACAGGTGTTTTTGAACTCTTTATACCCGGACTTCCTGAGGGAGAGCTGTATAAGTATGAGATAAAAATGTCAAACGGTGAAAATATATTAAAGGCAGACCCGTATGCTTTTGCAGCCCAGAAGAGACCTTCCAATGCGTCTGTAGTACAAAACATAGATAAATATAAATGGACAGATGAAAAGTGGATGAAGGACAGAAAGAACGTGAATTTTGAAAATAGTCCAATGTCCATTTACGAGGTACACCTTGGCTCATGGAGAAAGCCGCAGCTTGAGGATACGGAGGCAAAGGAGTCATTCTATACATACAGGGAGCTGGCTCCGCTTCTGGCTCAGTATGTAAAGGATATGAATTATACTCATATAGAGCTTATGCCCGTTATGGAGCATCCTCTCGACGCGTCATGGGGCTATCAGGTGACGGGATATTATGCGCCTACAGCAAGATACGGAACTCCTGAGGACTTTATGTATTTTATGGATTATATGCATAAGGAAAATATTGGAATTATTATTGACTGGGTACCGGCGCATTTTCCAAGGGATGCATTTGGACTTGCCCGCTTTGACGGAACGTGTCTTTATGAGCATTTAGACCCTAGACAGGGCTCCCATCCTCATTGGGGAACTCTCATATATAATTACGGAAGACCGGAGGTAAGGGATTTTCTTATATCAAATGCCGTCTTCTGGGCTGAAAAATATCATGTTGACGGCATAAGAATGGATGCGGTTGCATCAATGCTTTATCTTGATTACGGTAAGCAGGATGGAGAATGGGTTGCAAATATGTACGGCGGCAATGAAAATCTTGAGGCAATGGATTTTCTTAAGGAGCTTAATACCCAGATGAAAAAATATGACAGCAGCGTCTTAATGATAGCTGAGGAGTCTACAGCGTGGCCTAAGGTTACAGGCGATGTAAAGGATGACGGACTTGGCTTTGATTTAAAATGGAATATGGGCTGGATGAATGATTTTACCAACTACATGAAGTGTGACACTCTCTTTAGAAAAAACAGCTACAGTCAGTTGACGTTCAGTATGATATATAATTACAGCGAGAGATTTGTCCTTGTTCTGTCACATGATGAGGTGGTACACGGAAAATGCTCGATGATAAGCAAAATGCCGGGAGACGAGCCTGTAAGGTTTGCAAACCTCAGGGCTGCATATGCCTTTATGACGGCGCATCCGGGAAAGAAGCTTTTGTTTATGGGACAGGAATTTGCAGGCTATAGGGAATGGAGCGAAGAAAGAGAGCTTGACTGGGCAAGCGTTAATGATGAAAAGCATTTTAAAATGCAGCAGCTTGTAAAGGATTTAAACAAGCTGTATGTTGCGGAAAAGGCTCTTCATGAGCTTGATTATGACACTGAGGGCTTTATGTGGATAGATAATCTGTCATGGGAGGAAAACCTGTGTTCATTTGTAAGAAAGGGCAAAAAGCCACAGGATTTACTGCTTGTCGTATGTAATTTTGATATGATAAATCATGAGGAGTATAAGGTTGGAGTTCCAAAGGCAGGAAAATATAAGGAGATATTTAATACAAACGATGAAAAGTACGGCGGAAACGGAAATATAAATGCAAGGGTGAAAACCTCGAAGAAGGAGGAGGTCCACGGCAGGGAGGATTCCATAACCATAAGCCTTCCACCCCTAACCGTAGCTATATTCAAATATTCTGCCGTAAAGTCTACTGTTGCAGAGGAGTTGGAAAAGCAGTATATAAAGGCTGAAACGGGGGAGAAGGAGCCTGCTAAGGAAGAAAAAGCCATAAAGGGAGAAAAGGAGCCTAAGGAAGAAAATACTGTAAGGGAAGAAAAGACACCTAAGGGAGAAAAAATTGTAGAGGAAGAAAAGGCACCTAAGGAAGAAAACCCTGTAAAAGAAGAAAAGGCACCTAAGGAAGAAAATACTGTAAAAGAAGAAAAGGCGTCTAAGGAAGAAAATACTGTAAAAGAAGAAAAGGCATCTAAGGACAAAAATGCCGTAAAGGAAGAAAAGGCGCTTAAAGAAGAAAATACTGTAAAGGAGGAAAAGACACCTAAAGATAATAAAAATCTTAAGGAAAGCAACACTCAAGGGTTATATACAGTAAAAAACAAGCAGAAAAAGAATGCTTCAGGTAAATCAAAAGCCTCAAAGAAGAAAAAGTAATAGGAAGCGTAGGAGGACAAAGGAATGTTACCAGCATATAGTCTGATAATGAGGACAGAAGACATATCGGACACATTGGGAGATGCCGCAAATAAGACCATTAAGGAAGCCGGGAAATTTTTTGAGACGGTAGAGGGCTATCTGCCAAAGGTTTTAGAGTTTGGAATAAAGATAGTTCTGGCAATAGTCATACTGATAGCAGGTAAGGTTATTATCGGCTTTATAATGAAGTTCTTAAATAAGGTATTTGAAAAGGGAAGAATGGAAATAAGCGTAAAGAAATTCCTTCTTTCCTTAGCAAGAGCATTGCTGTACTTTGTGCTTATTATAATTATATGTAATCAGGTAGGTATAGATACCACCTCCTTTATAGCGTTGCTTGGAACGGCAGGTCTTGCGTTAGGTCTTGCCCTTCAGGGCAGCCTGTCAAATTTTGCCGGAGGAGTGCTTATACTGCTTCTAAGACCTTTTTCAGTGGGAGACTACATAATTGACGCAGGCTCAGGCAAGGAGGGAACGGTTGAAAAGATAGATTTATTTTATACATATCTTTATACCCCTGACAACAGGTCTGTTATTATACCAAACGGAAATCTTACAAATTCCACCATTACCAATGTTTCGTCTCAGGATAAACGGAGAGTGGACATAGAGGCGGGCATAAGCTACAATGCTAATATGGCTGACGCCAAAAGGGTTATTGAAACCCTTATGGAAAAGGATGAAAGAATTTTGCATGATGAGCCAAATGCCGTGGTTATAAAGGAGCTGGCGGCAAGTCAGGTTACGGTGCTGATGAGGGCGTGGGTTAGGACGGAGAATTACTGGGATGTTTATTTTGACATGACCGAAAAAATAAAGGACGCTTTTGATAAGGCGGGAATAGAGATACCGTATAATCAGCTTGATGTACATGTTCACAGGGATAAGAGTGAAGAAAAAGAAAAATAAAAAATAAAGCAATCAAATGATATCCAAAAGGAAAGGAGCGTTTGATTGCTTTTTTTGTAAAAAAAGCGCATTTTCTGTAAAAAGAGTTGTAAAAAGGAAAAATAAGGATTATTTTTGAATTATAAATGGTTGTTAAAATATTAATGCATTAATATTATTGTGGTAATTGTGGTAAAAGACTGAAAACTGACCGGAAAATAATAGTCAGGATAGTCGGAAAGGATACGCTATGGTAAAAAATATAGTAAAGAAAATTATGCTTTTGGGTTTAGCTGCTGTGCTGGCAGCAGGAAGTTATATGTCAGTATTGGCAGCAGTAACCTTTAATGTGACAGAGCCGGCATTAATGAGGCTTGGGGTAGAGAATTATGTGGTATCAGGAAGTGCGTCATGCTCGTCGGATAATTCTACGTCTTATTATATGTCGAATGAAGTTTATGCATACACATTTAAAAATGGAGAGTTAAAGGAATATAAAAACTATGGATATGGCTACGGCGTTGCATCAGCAATGACTGATAGTATGGAAGTGAGACCAGCTTATAGAAGTAATACTGGATGGTATAAAAATGGCTCGACATTAGTAAAAATTGATAAAAAAGAAATTAAAAATTAAAAATAAAAGATGTTGTCGTATTATAACATAGATAATATAATTATTGGCAACATATTATGATATTTTTAACAAATAGTATACATTATGTTAGTATGACAGTATCATTTATATAATATCAGAAAGTAGTATACTAATTAAATAAGGGGTATAATAATAGGTGAAAAAAGTATGAAAATAACAATAATAATGTTAATATTATTTATTTTAACAGCCTGTTCATCTTCCGGAACAGACAGTTTGGACGAAACAAAGCCAACACACAGTTTAGCAGAAGACGACATAAAAAATATATCAGCTCCTAAGGGCTGCGAGATAATCAGTGATATGGAAAAATTCAAACCGGTGACAGAGGACCAGTCATATAACAGTAAAACAGATATAAATACAAGCTCTGTAAGATATAGCGTTGCTGATACAGGGGATATTGTGTATGTTGGCATGCAGCAGTATTTGGGATATATTGATAAAAAAACAGAAAATATAAGCTTGGTATGCGGAAAGCCTGACTGCGAGCATAATAGTACAATGTGTAACGCATATTTTATTCCATCATTAACGGGGCTTCAATATTACAATGGAGAGCTCTATACAATAAATGCAGAACAGTACTGTCTTGTAAAACTGTCTACAGATGGAACAAAGCGGGAAAAGGTCTTGGAATTGCTGCCGGATAAGGGAAGCGTAGGCTCTATGTATATAGAATGGTTTATTCACAGGGGATATATTTATTATGCATACAGGCTGGTAGGAGGAAGCACTGAGGGAACATATTATCTGAATAACAGTAACTGTCTGTATAGAAAATCTCTTGAAGGAAATAGTGAGTCCGAATGTATTATGGCATTGCCGGTTAATTCGCGTTTGGAACGTATAAAATGGCATGGTACAGGTTCATATATATACATAGCAACCCCTGATAATATTGAGGATGGCGGCAGACTATACAGATATAATACGGAAAGCGGACAGCTTGAATGGTTTAAGGATTTTGGAAATAATATATCAGGTGCCGCCGCAATGGGTGAGAATATATATTTTATACAAAATAATGAGAATAAAGATACGTTGATAATGTATGTTTATAATTTTGAAACAAAAGAAAAAAACGAATTATTTAGGTTAAGCAGCGAAAGCCACAGAATGTACTATGATGATGACTATATTTATCTCTCTTATGGAACAGGTGAATTAGGGGGAACATATCTGGGAATTTGGAATTGGGACGGCGAGCATTTAGCTGATGTGAAGCAGGAAATGAAGGAGACGGATACAGGCAATGAATTGCTTTTGTTTTCGGAAGCTGATGATGATAATATATATTTATATGGCCGCATTATGAATGATGAAGAAAAAAATAACCCATATGGAGCAATAGGGCTAGAATTTACATTGGTGAAATATATAGAAAAGTCTGATGTTTTAGACGGTGAATATGAGATAAAGGAATGGAGTAAATAGAATTTACAAACAGAATATCTTAAATTTTTTGTTAGACATTGTGGAGAAAGGCTGATATAATGTACAAAAATATAATTAATACTTTTTTGGAGAGACAACGATGATAAATATAGGCATATGCGACGATATCCGGGAGATAAGACAGACAGTAAGAAATATGTGCGAAAGATATTCAGGGGAAAATAACGTCAGCTTTTCTTATAAGGAATTTTCATCTGGCGCGGAGGTATTGGAATATAGCGGGCAAATAGACATAATGTTTCAGGATATAGTGCTTCCAAAGATAAACGGCATAGATGTAATGGAAAAAATTATTGACATGGATAATATTGAGCTGGTTATATTTGTATCCGGCTACAGCAGCTACTATTCAGAGGTTTTTTCCGTAAAAACAAGAGGCTTTATTGAAAAGCCTGTAGAATATTGGAATTTTGAAAAAAACTTAAGAAAAGTAATAAGTGAACTGGAAAGAAGAAAAATAATTAAATTTAAAACGGAAAAGGGTATTGTATTTGTAAGAAGCAGCAATTTAGTATATATACAAACACTGGGTAACTATCTAAAGGTGTTCTGCAGGGATAAGACAGAATACATAGTTTACGGAAGCATGAAGAAGTGGAGTGAGTTTCTTGAAAATTACGGAATAATACGCGTCAGCAGTTCATATATGGTTAATATGTTATATATATGCGGATGGGATAAAATCCTAAAACCAGAAAAAACAGATATAAAAATACATGTCGGAAAGGGCTTTTATGAGAAGGGAAAAGAGCTTTACCATGATTTTATAAAAAAAATATTATAGGCAGAAGGAGGAAATGTCAGCCGGATGCCTTATTTTTTTGTCTATTGACAATAAAAGGAGGATAATAAATATCAATTGCATTATCTTTTTTTATATGATACACTTTTATAGAATTAAGTTTATGCATAGTGTCAGAATGCACTTTTAAAGGAGGAATTAACATGGGAATGACTATGACACAGAAAATTTTAGCAGCTCATTGCGGAATGGAAACTGTTGAGGCAGGACAGCTTATAGAGGCTAATCTTGACCTTGTTTTAGGAAATGATGTTACTGCGCCTGTGGCTATAGGTGAAATGAAAAAAATGAAGGCGGAGGGAGTGTTTGACAAGGATAAGATTGCTATTGTCCTTGACCATTTTACTCCAAATAAGGATATAAAATCAGCGGAGCTTTGTAAGTGCGCAAAGGAATTTTCAGAGGAAAACAATATTACAAACTTTTTTGAAACGGGAGAGGTAGGAATTGAGCATGCCCTTCTTCCTGAGAAGGGACTTGTAGTGGCAGGAGACGTGGTGATAGGCGCTGACTCACATACATGGAGCCTTGGGAGCATTTTCTACAGGCGTAGGCTCTACGGATATGGCTGCCGGTATGGCAACAGGCCAGGCGTGGTTTAAGGTGCCGTCGGCACTTAAGTTTGTACTTACGGGAAAGCCTGCGAAATGGATAAGCGGAAAGGATATTATTCTTCATATTATCGGAATGATAGGTGTAGACGGAGCGTTATATAAGTCTATGGAGTTTGTGGGAGACGGTATACAGTATCTTTCCATGGATGACAGATTTGCCATGACAAATATGGCTATTGAGGCAGGGGGAAAAAACGGTATATTTCCTGTAGATGAGCTTACCATAGAGTATATGAAGGAGCATTCTGTGAGGGAATATAAGGTCTATGAGGCAGATGAGGATGCTGCGTATGATGAAACATATACGATAGATTTAAGCGCTCTTAAGCCTACAGTGGCATTTCCGCATCTTCCTGAAAATACAAGGACAATAGATAACGTAGGCGATATAAAGATTGACCAGGTTGTTATAGGCTCATGTACAAATGGAAGAATAGAGGACCTTAGAATAGCTGCAAAGATAATGGAGGGAAGGCATGTGGCAAAGGGAGTAAGGGTTATTGTTATTCCTGCCACACAGAAAATATATCTTCAGGCTATAGAGGAAGGCCTTGTAACTACATTTATAAAAGCCGGAGCGGCAGTAAGCACGCCTACCTGCGGGCCATGTCTCGGAGGACATATGGGTATTCTGGCAAAGGGAGAAAGAGCGGTAGCCACGACAAACAGAAATTTTGTCGGACGTATGGGACATCCTGAGTCAGAGGTATATCTTGCAAGTCCTGCCATAGCAGCCGCAAGCGCTGTCACGGGAAAGATTTCATGTCCATGTGAGCTTGGGCTGTAGTAAAAGCATGAGGTACTTATGAATAAGATAAGCTGATAAGAAAATTATATCTTATATATTTTATAATGAAATATATAAGATTATAGGAAAGAAAAATAAAAATTTTAAAAAATATTTATAAATAAATAAGATTTTTTAAGGGGCTTGTTTGTTTATAGTATGGAAAGGTTTGGTAAAGAAATGAAAGCATACGGAAAAGTATTTAAATATGGTGATAATGTTGATACAGATGTTATTATTCCTGCGCGCTACTTAAATGCGCCTGAGCCGGCGGAGCTGGCAAAGCATTGTATGGAGGATATAGACGCAAATTTTATTAAAAATGTAAAAAAGGGAGATATTATAGTGGCAGATAAAAATTTTGGCTGCGGCTCCTCAAGAGAACATGCGCCTATAGCTATTAAGGCGGCGGGGGTAAGCTGCGTTATAGCGGAAACCTTTGCGCGGATTTTTTATAGAAATGCCATTAATATCGGCCTTCCTATTATAGAGTGCCCTGAGGCAGCAAAGGGCATTGAGGCAGGAGACGAGGTGGAGGTTGATTTTGACAGCGGTATGATTTATAACAAATCTAAAGGTACTGAATTTAAGGGGCAGGCATTTCCGGAGTTTATGCAAAAGATTATCAAATCCGAAGGACTTATAAATTATATTAATGCAAAGTAGATAATGCATGAAGGGAGAATATAATGAGGGATAAAAAGCATGGAAGCTCTGTAAAAAAACAAAGCGGCAGGTATAGGCAAAGATATAAGCAGGTTATGCTTAACAGATTTATTTTTGCAGGTATAATAATTATTATAGTATTGCTGGGAACTATAATAGGCATAAAAAAATACAGGGCAGGCTTAGATGAAAACACAAAAGACAATAAAAACAATTCAGAGGCAGTAAATAATAACGCAGACGATGACAACAAAAATAATGATAAGAACAGTGATAAGCCTGATAATTCCTTTGTAAACAGCGCTGCTAATCATAAGGAAGACGGCAAGAGAATAGTCTGCATAGACGCAGGTCATGGAGGAAGAGACGTTGGCGCGGAGGGAGACGGCACCGGCTATGAAAAAGACGATACCCTTAAAATGGCGTTAGCCCTGAAGAGCGCATTGGAAAAACAGGGTGTTACCGTGTATATGACAAGAGACAGCGACAAAACGGTTTCAAAGGAAGAAAGAGTACAGCTTGCCAATGATGTAAAGGCTGATTTGCTTGTATCCCTTCACAGGAACGAATATGGGGATTCAGGAGTAAGAGGCTTTGAGGCGTGGGTTCACAGCTCCAAGCCAAAGGATTCCACGGACGCTGCTGAAAAAATTCAAAATGCATTGAAAAATACAGGATATATAAAGAATAGGGGGGTAAAATTCGGCTCCCAGACCTCAGAGGAAGAGGACCTTTATATAAATAATCACAGTGTTGGACCAAGCGTTCTTTTAGAGATGGGATTTATGTCAAATTCTGATGATAATAATCTCTACAGAAATAAAACAGAGGAGCTGGCTGACGCAGTGGGCAAGGGAATAGTTGAATGGCTTGCGGCTCAGGGATTATAATCCCTGAGCCTTTTTGAAATTGAAATACTGTTATATCTGGATTTATATTCGTCGCCGTCAATGCCGTCAATATAATTTTTGCGGTAATTTATAGAAACGCCCTTGGAAATAAGCAAATCAACAGCCTTATTGTATGCGATTCCCGCATCTGCCTCGGTATTATAGCGGCCTATAAGTATATCGCCGTTTATATGTATTTTGGCGGTATATATATACAGACCGTTACAGATATCCCGGGTAACGCCGTTATAATGATTTATAATATCTATATTAATATAGCGAAAATCCGTATTATCGCCGTTAACAAAACGGTAATCCTTACCGGGAACGGCAAAATTTTTTATACCGTACCGGTTTAAAATATTAATCTGCATACCATAGTCCGATACAAAATAGTGACCGCCCCTTTTCATAATTGAATGAGAGGAATAATAAAAAAGGTCATCGGCGTCAAATTTAAGAGAATTGTCATAATCGAGATAGTATTCAAAATATTTTTTCTTAAGATATATAGGCGTCTTAAAATACAATCCGTTATCACGAAAATTTATAATGGAAACCCATTTTTTAAAGCTTAAAACGTGTTTCTTCTTATTATAATGCTCTAATCCTACAGAAAAATTATCAGTCAGCATCAGCGCCTCCCTGTACGCATCAGACGCCATATCCTCAGTTAAGAAGCTGCCAAGGCTTATATGCTTGCATTTATATGTAAAGGAAGAACGGTAATATACCGTACCATCCTTTTTCTTTGCAGAAAAAACTCCCGGTTTCATATATATAATCTCCTATATTTTGGTAATTTTTTAATAACTTCATTTCTTTTGCCATAGTGACTGTCGCTTTTTTAACCGTATAAGAAAGTCCTAAAGCACAGCATATCAGCGAACTACCCAACATTAGGCTACGCCAAATTTATAATTGTTGGCTTTAGACGACACTTTTTATATAATGGGAAAGTCTCAAAGCACAGCATATCGGAGGACTACCCAACATTCGGCTCCACCGAATTTTGAATTGTCGACTTTAGACGATACTTTTTATAATAGGAAAGTCATAAAGCGACAGCATATCGGCGAACCACCAAAAATTCGGCTCTGCCGAATTTGCAAGTGCCGCTGCCGAAAGAACTTAAAGTTCTTGGCACTTTTTTATTCCTATTTTTTGAAAAAAAATATGATGAAATTTATTATATCATAAAACAGGCGCAAGTGGCAAATTATCCAAAAAATACCATGAAAAAAAGTATAAAATATAGGAATATAACAAAAAATAATATTGTAATTTTTTATTTCATGAAAAAAATACTGAAAATGGATAGGCTGTGTTGACAAAAATAATAATGAAAAATATAATGTCATCAATGTTCGAAAGGAACAAATACTGAAAGGAGCGAAGGAACATGGAATGTATGAATAACTTCTTACGCAGGAAAACCTATAGAACATGTGCTGTATTAATATCAGGTGCAGCGATGGTTATGGCAGCCACAGTTGTGAATGAAAATGAAAATAATAATAAAGAAAAGAATGAAGCTGAAAACAGAAAAGCCATATCAGAGCACAGAGATTCAGGTGACAGTGATGAGGATGTTGTGCCCGGGTATCTGTCATTAGACAGAGTTTGTTTGGGAGCAGTGGAGAAAGGACATACAGATAAGCCACAGATTGACGCGGCAGCTATACCACAGGTGGGAACGCCTATAATGGAAAAGGCAAAGTCAGCGGAGGAATCGGCGAAAAAGGCTGAAAAAACTACCGCTTCACAAGATGTAGAAAAAACATCTGAAGATGTGGAAAGTTTACAGACAGGGGATAATGAGAATAATTCACAGACAGTAGAAAACGTACCGGAAAATGCGCCGGAAAACGAGCAAAATCTACAGGCGGAAAATGAAACAGAAGTAAACGCACAAAAAAGTGAAAACAGGGAAACCGCGGCTGTTTTTGGAAGTGTTATAACAGTAACAGGCGAGGAATATGAATCATTACAAAGAATAGTGGAGGCAGAAGCCGGTAATCAGGATGATATAGGAAGGATACTGGTGGCAAATGTAGTTTTAAACAGGGTTAAAAGCGACGTATATCCGGATACTATACTGGAGAATATATTCAGGCACAGCGGAGAGGTATATCAGTTTCAGCCGGTTAAAAACGGAACATACTATTCTGTAACAGTTTCGGAAAAAACAAAAGAATGTGTTGACAGAGCACTTGCAGGAGAGGATTATTCCCAGGGAGCATTATATTTTACCCGGAAAACCTCAGAAAGCAGTTGGTTTAATACATCCCTTACATTGCTGTTCATACATGGAGCGCATTATTTTTACAAATAAAAATTTTATATTGAACAGAAATAAATATGATGGTTATATACTATATCACGGCTAAAATTTGGACAGGGCTTAAATGACCTGAGAAATAAAAGCGGCTTTGGTTAAGTATAAAATCATCATATTTTTTTTCTTGAATGATATAAAAAGATATGTTATTATGTATGCTGTATTTAAATGATTACATATAAATAAAGATAAAGAGTTAATAAGAAAATAAGAAAGAAGGAATTAAACCCATGGAACTTATGTACAAGAGCACAAGAAGCAATGAGACGGCAACAGCATCGCAGGCTATATTAAAGGGACTTGCAAGCGACGGAGGACTTTTTGTACCAACACAAATTCCTAAGCTTAGTGTGTCTGTGGAGGAGCTTTCCAAGATGACATATCAGGAGACGGCATATGCTGTTATGAAAGAGTTTCTTACGGATTTTACGGAGGATGAGCTTAAGGCTTGTATAGAAAAGGCGTATGATTCAAAGTTTGACACAGAGGAGATTGCTCCTCTTGTAAAGGCTGAGGGAGCGTATTATTTAGAGCTGTTTCATGGCGCGACAATCGCATTTAAGGATATGGCCCTTTCCATACTGCCTCATTTGCTTACTACATCTGCAAAGAAAAATAATGTAAAAAATGAAATCGTTATTCTCACAGCTACATCGGGAGATACCGGAAAGGCTGCGCTGGCAGGCTTTGCAGATGTGCCGGGTACACGTATAGTAGTATTTTATCCTAAGGGAGGAGTAAGTCCTATTCAGGAGAAGCAGATGGTTACCCAAAAGGGAGAGAATACATTTGTAGTGGGAATAAAAGGAAATTTTGATGAGGCCCAGAGCGGAGTAAAGGCTTTATTTGGAAACAAGGAGCTTGAGAAGGAGATGGATGCCGCAGGATTCCAGTTTTCATCGGCAAATTCCATTAATATAGGAAGACTTGTGCCTCAGGTCTGCTACTATGTATATGCTTATGGAAAGCTTTATGCAGAGGGAGAAATAAAGGAAGGCGAGAAGATAAACGTAGTAGTTCCAACAGGAAACTTTGGAAATATTCTTGCGGCGTATTATGCCAAGAATATGGGACTTCCTATTGCAAAGCTTATATGCGCGTCAAATGACAATAAGGTATTATATGATTTCTTTGCTACAGGCACATATGACAAAAACAGGGACTTTATGCTTACATCATCTCCGTCTATGGACATTCTTATTTCAAGCAACCTTGAAAGACTTATATATAAAATAGCAGGAGAGGACGACAAAAAAAATAAGGAGCTTATGACATTGCTTTCAGATACAGGAAGATATGATATTACAGAGGATATGAGGGCTTGTCTTAAGGACTTCTACGGTAATTATTCTACGGAGGCAGAGACGGCGGCAGTCATAAAAAGCATATATGACAAGACAGGATATATTATAGATACGCATACAGCCGTAGCGGCAGAGGTTTATAAAAAATATGCGGCAGAGACACATGATGAAACAAAGTCAGTTATAGCGTCTACGGCAAGTCCGTTTAAGTTTACAAGAAGCGTAATGAACGCTATTGATTCAAGCTATGATGCCATGGGAGACTTTGAGCTTGTTGACGAGCTTAGTAAAATAGGAAATGTAAAGGTTCCTAACGCCATTGAGGAAATCAGAAACGCAAATATACTTCACGACACAGTATGTGAGGTTAGGGAGATGGAATCAACAGTCACAAAATTTTTAGGAATATAAGCTATTGACAAAGAAAGCATAAGCTGATAATATGAAAACATAAGGCAGATATGCTTTATGTGTAAATAAATAAATGCGAAGACTGAAATAAGTAGTATGCTGTGAAATATACAGAGAGCTGCCGGCAGGTGAGAGGCGCATAGGAAGCAGTATATGAATACATTCACGAGCAGCACACCGAACGGTATATATCTTAGTAGGCTGTGACGGAGGGCAACCGTTATAGAGCAGGAGTATTAATCTGTAAGGATAGTACTTAGTGAGGTGCGAAGCGTGAGTTTCGTACAAATAAAGGTGGTAACGTGAGCGATGACTCGCCCTTTAAACGGGGCGGGTTTTTTTGTTTGCAAAAAGCCTTTATAAATCTGCAGATGTGAGATTTAAAAATGCTTAAAAGATATTTTGATAAAAAGGAGGAAAGAATATGCAGATATATGAAGAGCTTGTAGCCAGAGGGCTTATAGCGCAGGTTACAAACGAAGAAGAAATAAGTAAAATGATAAATGAGGGCAGGGCGGTATTTTATATAGGCTTCGACCCTACGGCAGACAGCCTTCATGTCGGTCATTTTATGGCGTTATGTCTTATGAAGAGACTGCAGATGGCAGGAAATAGGCCAATAGCGCTTCTCGGCGGAGGTACAGGTATGATAGGGGACCCGTCGGGAAGAACAGATATGCGTCAGATGATGACAAGGGAAACAATAGAACACAACATAGAATGTTTTAAAAAGCAGATGAGCAAATTTATTGACTTTTCAGAAGGAAAGGCTATCCTTGTCAATAATGCCGACTGGCTTATGAGCCTTAATTATATAGAGCTTTTAAGAGAGGTAGGAGCGCATTTTTCCGTAAACAATATGCTTAGGGCGGAGTGCTACAAGCAGAGAATGGAAAAAGGCTTAAGCTTTTTAGAGTTTAACTATATGATTATGCAAAGCTATGATTTTTATATGCTGTTCCAAAAGTATGGCTGCAATATGCAGTTTGGCGGCGACGACCAGTGGAGTAATATGTTAGGAGGAACAGAGCTTATAAGAAGAAAGCTTAATAAGGATGCTCACGCCATGACAATAACGCTCCTTTTAAACTCGGAAGGCAAGAAGATGGGAAAAACACAGTCCGGCGCAGTATGGCTTGACCCTGAAAAAACCTCTCCATACGAATTTTATCAATATTGGAGGAATGTGGCTGACGCAGACGTATTAAAGTGTATACGAATGCTTACTTTCCTTCCGTTGGAGCAGATAGGTGAGATGGATAAATGGGAGGGAAGCGAATTAAATAAGGCTAAGGAAATTCTTGCCTTTGAGCTTACAAAGCTTGTTCACGGCGAGGAGGAAGCAAAAAAAGCGGAGGACAGCGCAAAGGCTTTATTTGGAGGAAAGGCTTCTATGGACAGCGCTCCTGTGGTTGAGATTTCACCGGATGATTTGACAGAAGGAAGAATAGATATTCTAAGCGTTCTCGTTAAGGCGCAGCTTGCTTCGTCACGTTCCGAGGCAAGGCGGAGCGTAGAGCAGGGCGGCATTACGGCAGACGGAGAAAAGCTTACGGACGTAAAGCATACCTTTACAGAGGATGAATTAAAGACAGGCATTCTTTTAAAGAAAGGTAAAAAGAACTTCAAAAAGATAACAATGGGCGGTATATAAATATGGACGAAAATAATGGATTTAAGGAAGTAAACAGCCTTGACGACGTAGAACAGACCCTTAAAGAAATAAAAAAGTCATGGGAAGAAATATGCGATGCCTTTGGGGTAAATCCGGAAACAAGGATAAGCCCCGGGGCTATACGCTCAAGTGTCCGGATGACTATGGTTGAGCTAAATGAGCTTGAAAATCTTGAATATGTAAGGAAAAGCGGAAAAAAGCTTGAAAAGCTTCATGAGACATATGCGAGGGATTTAATAAAATTTGCATATACTACTATTGACAGTGAGGACAGCAGCGTATGGAGGGATGAGGTTGAAAGGTATCTTAGGGATATTTTTACAGAGGATATGCTTTCAGACATGGATGTGAAGGTTGAAAATAATGAGAAAATGACGCTTGACATGCTTATTGATGAGATAAACAGAGTACTGAGTATTTCTAACCAGCTAAATGTAATAAAGGGGATGGAAAGCGGAAGCTTTGAAGCCGGCTCATTTGCCGGATTGGTAAACAACTTTAGCTATCTTGGCATAGGCATTGTACAGACATGCAACGAAAATGCTGTTGTTATGGGTGAGGTGGTTACCTTTTTAAAGGTGCTTATAAAGACAAATGATATTATACTAAAGCAGATTACAGGAATGATAACGGGGTATCCTGAATAAGAAAATGCTTTGATGCTTTATAAGGGTGGGGAAAGATGATTGAATAAAAAAAGATGCTTTATTTAAAAAAGTGTAAATATTTTATGTAGTAATATATTTGGCGAAAAATAAGTGGTCTTTGATTGACAGGAGGGTGTAGGATGTACGAGTCCGGAGAAAATTATTTAGAAACAATACTCATATTGGCCAACAGAATAGGAAATGTCCGTTCAATAGATATAGCAAGGGAGCTTAATTTTAGTAAGCCCAGTGTAAGCCGCGCTGTTGGGGTTTTACGTGAGGATGGATATATTAACATAAATAAGGACGGCTATATTACATTCACGGAAAAAGGAAGGCTTTTAGCAACATCTATATATGAAAGACATAATATTCTTACTGGGTTTCTTCATAAAGTGGCAGGGGTATCACTTAAGACGGCGGAGGAGGATGCGTGCAGAATTGAGCATTATATAAGTGAGGAAACCTTTGCCGGTATTAAAAGGTACATGAATGATAGTAAATAACAGATATTTGGAGATTTGCGGCTGCCATCTTTAAAAGATATGAAGCGGGGTTTCTTTTCTAAACGCTATTGTCAGCAGATTAATATTTACGATATTGCAGAAATGGAGGAAGGATGAACGAAAAAGAAATAACCTTTAAGATGATACGAACAAATATTATACACAGAAGGATAACAGAAAGCAGCCTTGAGAAAGTGGGTGTGTTTCAAGGGCAGCACCGGATACTTATAAAGCTGTCAGAGAATAAATATCATTCACAGAAGGAGATAGCAGCGGCAATGAAGGTGTCCACGGCAACTATTGCTATAGCCCTAAAAAAGCTTGAAAAAAACGGATATATAAATAAAATTGCGGATGAGGAGGACAACAGGTTAAATAAAATTGTTATTACAGAAAAAGGAAAGGACGCAATAGAAAAGAGCAGACAGCTTTTTGATGATATTGACAGTACAATGTTTGAGGGCTTTTCTAATGAAGAAAAGAAAAATTTTGTTAATATGCTTGAAAGAATAGAGGATAATCTTCTTAGATATGAGGAAAAGAAAAAAAAGGAAAAAACATGAAAAAATAGCAGAATATACATGATTTGAAATGATAAAAAAATATTACAAAAGTGTTGACAGGGTACATGTGTGATGATATAATATGACTTATCGGAAGTATAAATATACTTCAAAACTCATTTTGCCTAAAACAGGGCTTACATAATTAAGGAGGAATATAATAATGAGAAAGAAATTATTAACTGTTGCTTTAGCGGCAACAATGGCAGTTGCAAGTGTGTTTAGTGCATTTGCTGAAGATGTTGATTGTTCAGGTTGGTGGGCAGCTCATTCTTCTGGAACAGAAATAACAACAGAAGGTGTTGAAATTGATTTCCATGCAAAGTCATATGATAATGCTGATAAGAATTGGAATACACCAATTTATGTAGTATATGCAGCAGATGCTAAGTTTGCAGGCGGCGCAGGAATTTCTGATACTGCAGGATACACAGAGTATTTTGTTATGAGGTCTGACAATTATGGTTGGAAGGGCGACAAGAATACTGCTGCTATGGACGCTCTTGTTGAAGCAGGCGTTTCAGTGGAATCAACAGGCGTACCTGCCGATGACACAGCTTGGGCTGAGTGGTTTGCAGCTAACAAAGCAGGTGTTGATTGCAAGATTAAGGCAACAAAGACTGCTGACGATAAGGTTGTAGTTGAGTTTACAAACAATGGTGTTACAACTAAGTCAACAATTACTGTTGATGCAGGAAAGACAGTTTATGTATCAGTTTCTGGCGAACTTTGCAATATAACAAATTTAACATCAAAGGCAGCAGCAGGTACTACTACACCAGACCCTACACCAGCACCATCTGACGACAAGAAGGATGAGCCAACAACAGCAGCTCCAGCAGGAAGCAAGGATAACAATGTTAAGCCTTCACAGACAGGCGATACTGCAGCAGTAGCAGTAGTAGCTATCGTAGCTCTTGGCGCAGCAGTAGCAGTAGTAGCTTCAAAGAAGAAAGTTACAGAGTAATTTATTTAATCTTAATAATTTATAATATGAAAGGCTCACTGGTTTTCCAGTGAGCTTTTTATATATGGAATATTGCCATAAAGGATACAAAACAAAAATGGAACTGTCACTTTACGAATTTACATTCATTAAAGAGACAGTTCCATTAAAATTCTTAATTAATAAAATTATTCTGTAACTTTCTTCTTAGAAGCTACCATAACTACTGCTGCGCCAAGAGCAACTATAGCTACAACAGCTACTGCTGAAGTATCACCTGTCTGTGAAGGCTTAACGTTGTTATCCTTGCTTCCTGACTGTGTTGGAGCCTGTGTAGCATCATCCTTCTTGTCATCTGAAGGAGCTGGTGTTGCATCTGGAGCTGGAGCATCTGAACCATAAACAACTTCATTTACAACGATTGAACCACCATCAGCACCAACATGGAATCTTAAATCACTTGGCACTCCATCAGGATATGTAACTGTATATTTTTCTGTTGCAGCTGAACCAAATGCAATATCAAATGTAACTGTATTTGCATCTGCCTTTTTTGCTGTTATTGAAACTTCTGTATTTGCTCTACACATTGACATGAAGTCATCCCAAACATCACCCCAAGATGCATCAGCTACATATGTTGGCTCACTTGTAGCATCACCATATGTCCAAGCAAATTTATCTGCTCTCATAGTAATTCCCTTTGCAGAATCAGAAGCAATTGTTTCAAATACAAAGTTAAACCAGTTCTTATCCTCACCACCCTCTTGTCTTAAGAAAGGTGTGTTTGTGAACTTAACAGTAACAGGTGTCTCTGATATTAAATAATTATCACCATCTGCAGTATTCCAAGCAGCAGAACCATCAATCTTCTGACCTCCGTCATATTTCTTTGATGCATCAACATCTTCAGCAAATGCACTAAATACACTTGCAACTGCCATTGTTGCCGCTAAAGCAACAGTTAATAATTTCTTTCTCATTATTATATTCCTCCTTAATTATGTAAGCCCTGTTTTAGGCAAAATGAGTTTTGAAGTAGCTTTTTTACTTCCGATAAGTCATATTATAAGAACCAAAACAAATTACCATGTAACAACCTTATTTACCAAATCCTGCTGCTCGGTGGAAGTCCTGCGAAGATATATGCGTGTAGTCTCAATGCTTTCATGCCCCATAAGGTCAGCAAGAAGGGCAATATCATTATATTTATTGAGAAAATTTTTTGCAAACATATGCCGAAAGGAGTGGGGGTAAACAACCTTAGGATTTATACCGTATTTTTTTGCAAAAACCTTAAGACGATTAGAAATTCCCCTTGTGGTAATGGGCTCTCCCAAATGATTAATAAAAAGAAAGTCACTTTGCTTAAGACGATTATTGTTCTCAAGCCAAAGCAAGGTTTCCTTTTGAAGTCTTTTGGGAATATAAATTCTTCTAAGCTTGCCTCCTTTTGTATACATGTCAATAAATCCATCAATTACATTATCGGTTTTTATCTGTATAAGCTCACTGATTCTTGCTCCGGTAGCAGCGAGATACCATATGACGAAGTACCATTCCATAAGTCCGTCTTTTCTTAAACGCTGTTTAAAGTATTTGTAATCAGCCATGCTTATTACATTTTCCAGAAAATTTTTTTGATGTATTTTGACTGTGTGAATTTTAAAGTGACCATGACCAGTGAATTCAAGATATTTATTTATTGCCTGTATACGCTGATTGACTGTCTGAGGCTTGTAGCGAATTATAAGGTATTCTTTAAAGGACAATAGATTAGCGGGGGATAGGTCGGAGTAGTGGGACGAGTAGTAATTATATACCCAGAGATATGCCCGTATGGTGTTTTCAGATAGGTTATTTTCCCTAAGATAAGCTTCAAAGTTCTTTTGTGTGTTCATAATATTCCTCCTAAATAAAAAAGTCTTCGATATATTTTAGCCTATTGCAGAAAAATTGCAAAATAAAAATATATCGAAGAGCTCTTGGATTTTAAATATTTAAAAGAGCAGAAGCTATATTAAAGTATAATAAAAGTGAAACTGCGTCAACGGCAGTGGTGATAAAGGGACTTACCATAACGGCAGGGTCAAATCCCATTTTTTTGACAAGAATAGGAAGAGAGCAGCCTATAAATTTGGCAATAAGAACCGTAACACAAAGGGTAATGGAAACAACAAGGGCAACAAGTATTTCAACATGGTCAATAAGAATAACCTTAATAAATCCTGCAATTGCAAGAGTAAATCCGCATAATATTGAAACCCTGAATTCCTTCCACATTACCCTGAAAATATCGCTAAAGGATATTTCATCCATTGAAATACCTCTGATAATAGTAACTGACGACTGACTTCCTGCATTTCCTCCAGTATCCATAAGCATTGGAATAAAGGCAGTAAGGACTACATATGCGCCAAGAGCGTCTTCAAAATAAGTAATTATTTTTCCTGTAAACGTAGCGGAAACCATCAATAAAAGAAGCCAGGGAATACGTTTTTTCCATGTTGCAAAGACGCCTGTGTGCATATAGGATTTGTCAGAGGGAAGAATAGCAGCCATGGCCTCAATATCCTCCTCAGTCTCCTCATTAATAACATCCATGGCATCATCAAAGGTAACTATGCCGACAAGACGGTTTTCCCTGTCTACTACAGGGATAGCAATGAAATCATATTTGTTAAACATGTTTGCCACAACTTCCTGGTCTTCATGAGTATCTACGGAAATTACATTTGTTTCCATAATATCCTCAATTTTATCCTCATATCTGGCAATAAGTAAATCCTTTACCGTTACAAGACCTACCAGCCTCCGGTCTTCTATAACATAGCAGTTATAAATTGTTTCCTTGTCTACGCCAACCTTGCGTATATGGGCAAAGGCTTCCTCGACAGTCATTCCTCCCTTTAAAGACACATATTCGGTGGTCATAATGCTTCCGGCGCTGTCGTTTGGGTAGTTTAGAAGCTCATTAATCAGAGTACGTGTCTGTGGGTCGACGTTTCTTAATATTTTATTTACAACATTTGCAGGCATTTCTTCGATGATGTCTACAGTGTCATCCATAAACAATTCCTCAATTACGTCACTAAGCTCCCTGTCGCTAAATGCTTCAATAAGTCTTTGCTGCATATGAGATTCAAGGTATGTAAAGGTATCGGCAGCTAACTCCTTTGGAAGTACACGAAATAAAAGAGTAATATCCTTTTGGTTTATTTCCTCAAAAATAGTGGCAATATCAGCAGGATTCATCTCAATAAGAGCTTCACGAAGCTTAAAAAATTTTTTTTCTTCAATAAGCTTTAATATCTTATCAATTTCTTCAAAATTCTCAACCATTTTAGTATCCCTTCCTTACAATATAGTTATAACAAAAGTTGTGCAGGTTAATAAAACGGCATAATCACACACGGGTAAAGGGCAGAAGAATATCTGCAGATGACAGTAAAAGTAAAATATAGACGCAATTTATACATTAGCAGCTATAATGCATGGTTATAACCGTATAAAATGAGCCTGATATTTTATATAAACTATTTTGGCGCCACCCGTGGGGAGTTATGCCATTATTACCAGACCCAGCGTCCATAATTTCACCTCTTTTCCAAAAAATATAACAAATCAAACAGAGTCAAGCTTGCTTTAAAAATCCAAACTTGCAAGTGTCGTCTAAAGACGACACTTTATTCCTTATAATAATTATATAATTTATATACAAGTTTGGCAGAGCCAAACTTGCAAGTGTCGTCTAAAGACGACACTTTTGTATTTTATCATATTTAAAGGGGAAAGTCTATAAATAATTTGGAAAACTGATTTTTGGCAAAACAGGATTATGAATAATTTTGCGGATAATCCCTATTTACCCCTTTTTTCATTATTAATGCTGTCCATAAGCTCATTAAGCTTTGACATAGCATTTTTCATTCCGCCTACCTCATTTATAATACCCTCGTCTACAGCCTGTTGTCCTACCAACACAGTCCCTAAATCCTTTGTCAAAAATCCTGTATTAAGCATAAGCTCCTCCATTCTTGACTGGCTTATTCGTGAGTGGTTTGTCACAAATCCCGTTATTCTGTCCTGTATAAGCTTAAAGTAATCATAGGTTTGAGGAGCCCCGATAAATAGTCCGTTCATGCGCACAGGGTGAACAACCATTGTGCCTGAGGGAACAATATAAGAATAATCGGTAGATACGGCTATGGGAATACCAATAGAATGGGAGCCTCCAAGGACAAGGGATACGGAAGGCTTGCTAAGGGAGGAAATCATCTCGGCAATGGCAAGACCGCTTTCTACATCACCACCGCATGTCTGCAGCAAAACAAGCAATCCCTCAGTGGTGTTATCATCCTCAAAGCGCGCAAGCTGCGGAAGAATATGTTCATATTTTGTTGTTTTTGTATTATTTCCAAGGACGTCATGCCCCTCGATTTCGCCGATAATAGACAGGAGAAGTATGCGGCTTTTTCCATTGTTATTTAAGGTAACCTGTCCGTATTCCTTAATTTTTTCATCCTCCTTTTGTTCTTTCTCCGATGATGCATCGGTGTTATTGTCTGATGTATTGCTGCAGGCATTGTCAGGAAAACCGGTTTGAAGCTCATCTGTATTGTCTTTATTCATAAATCTGCTCATATAAATATCCTTTCTTTCCTTAAAATATGTTTTATAAGTCTTATTTTCTCAAAATAGAAAATAAATATACTGATTTACCAAAAATTACTGAAAAACGCCGTAAGATGATTTTACTACTTGAATTAACCGTAAAAAAATAGTAAAATAAAGTCCATATGAAAATAAATAATTGGAGGGAATATGAATTTTTTTGAGTCAATATTAATGGGATTAATACAGGGACTTACAGAGTTTCTGCCGGTCAGCAGCTCAGGACATTTAGCTATATTTAAACAGATATTCGGAATGAAAGACGTTGGGATAGCGTTTGACGTGCTGCTTCACGTAGGAACGCTTATTGCGGTTTTTGTGGCTTTTTATAAGGATATTTGGGAGCTTATTGTAAATGCGGCAGGTATTATAGCAGATGTATGTAAAAATATAGTGATATGGTTTAAGAACTTTTCAAAGAGAAAGCTTTTAACAGAGAAGAAGACAAAATACATAAAGGTGGTAAGCACACCATACAGACGTTTTGTAATGCTTATACTTGTAACAACCATTCCTACAGGCATTATGGGAGTAGTGTTTAATGATGTAATAGAAAATGCGTCAAAGGCTCTTATTATACCGGGAATATGTCTTCTTATCACAGGAATTCTGCTTCTTATTGCAGATAACACGCCGGCGGGAGATAAGGATGAGACTAACGTTTCATATAAAAATGCATTTGGAATCGGAGTATGTCAGGGATTTGCCACGCTTCCGGGTATATCAAGGTCAGGAACAACTATTGTGGCATGTCTTGTAAGCAAAATTGACAAAACCTTTGCAGTGAAATATTCTTTTATTATGTCAATACCTGTTATTTTAGGCGCGGCAGTATTAAAGATACCGGATTTGACAAAGGAAAGCATAACAGGCGGAGATATTGCAGGCTATGTGACAGGCATGCTTGTGGCTGCTGCAGTGGGTTATATTTGTATTAAGACCATGCTTAATGTAGTCAGAAAAAAGAAATTTAAGTTTTTTGCATATTATTGCTTTGCAGTGGGATTTATTTCTATCATAGCTTTTTTTGTTAAATAAAAAAGTGTCGTCTAAAGCCGACACTTGCAAATTCGGCTCTGCCGAATTTTCGATTGTTTGCAGCTATGTTGTCGCTTTAGAAATTTCCTATTAAATAAAAAAGTGCCGTCTAAAGAACTAAAGTTCTTTAAACAGACTTATCTAAGCTTGCGGTTTGATTGGAGGAAGTAAGGTTGGCTAATACTAAAAAAAATACGGAAAAAAAACAGACTAAGGAAAAAAAACAGTTAAAACCGTCAGCCGGGAATGTAAATAAAACAAAAAAAAATAATAATCCGGAATTACAAGAGGAGAGGTCAAAGCGTATGCCTACTGAGAAGGAGCAGAAGCTTAAGAATGAGATAATGCTTTTAACTGCTCTTGCAATTACAGTTCTTCTTGAGCTTAGCTGCTTTGGATTTTTATCTCCTCTGGGAGATTATATAGGATATTTCATATTCGGCTGCTTTGGCTGGATAGGGTATATGCTTCCGGTTATAGGATTTTTGGGGCTGGCTTTTCTTGTTTCCAATAAAAATAACAGAAGCGCGGTTATAAAATTTTCGGCAGGGGTAATATTGCTGTTTCTTATAAGCGCAGTTGTACAGCTTATATTTTTAGGGTATGACAATATACATGGAGCAGGATATTTTTATATGAAGTGCGGAAGGGAAAAGTCAGGAGGAGGCTTTTTCGGAAGCCTTATATCAGATACCTTATGCAATCTTGTGGGAATGATAGGCGCCTATATTATTATTCTTCTGCTGATTATCGTATGTCTTATTGTAATTACGGAAAAATCATTTATCGGGGGAGTAAGGACAGGAAGCAGGAAGCTTTATAAAACAGCCAAAAATGATGTTGAAAGAATAAAGGAGAGCGCTGAAAATTACACCAGAGAAAAGAATTATCAGAAAAATAAGCGTATAAATAAAAAGGTGAGAGGAGTAAAGCTGTCAAAGCTTGAAAATCCTAATGTACAGAATGAGGATATACATGAGATAACAGGCGTAATACCTGAAAATGCAAGCGTGTACAGAGGGAAGGTAGATTTGGCGCAGGAGGAGACGGATTTCGGTACAGAGACACAGAAAAAAATAACGGCAGAAGATGTCGTACAGAATAGAGCAACATCAGATAAAGAATATACATCAGATAAACAATATACAGGAGTGCAGTATCCTGACAAGGGAACGGGGGATTATATAAATTCATATCCGGGGAGGGAAGAAGATTTATATGAGCCGCCACAGGAGGATGAGGAAGGCTTTTTTAAGCCTAAGGAGCGTATAGATGTCAGGGAAAGCGCAAAGGCTGTTATGAACAGACCTATGTACGGAACAGGAGAAAATTCACAAAGCAGCGCACCTGCAAGACCGCAAAGCGGCTCGTCTGAAAGGTCACAAAGCAGTTTAACTCCAAGGTCAGGAAAACCTGTATATGTTCTGCCGAAAACAAATATTTTAAATAAGGGCAAGGGCGCCGCGGTTGTAAATGAGCTGGAGCTTAAGGAAACCGCAGAGCTTTTAAAGGGAATTTTAAAAAACTTTGGCGTAAGCGTTGAGGTGACGGAGTATCACAAGGGGCCCTCAGTTACCAGATATGAGGTACAGCCGGAGATAGGCACAAGACTCAGCAAGATTACTGCACTGGCAGATGACATAAAGCTGAATATGGCGGCTACGGATATACGTATAGAGCCTATTCCGGGAAAATCCACCATAGGAATAGAGGTTCCAAATAAGAAGCGGGAGACAGTTCTTATAAGAGATTTAATAGAGTCCTCGGAGCTTAAAAACAACAGGTCAAAGATTGCATTTGCCGCAGGAATGGATATCGCAGGAAACGTGGTGGTTGGAGATATAGCCAAAATGCCCCATATGCTTGTTGCAGGTACTACAGGCTCAGGAAAGTCAGTGTTCACCAATTCCATTATACAAAGCATATTGTTCAGGGCTACACCTGATGAGGTAAGACTGATTATAGTAGACCCTAAGGTGGTAGAGTTTGGCGTATATAACGGCATACCTCACCTTTTGCAGCCTGTTGTAACTGACCCAAGATTAGCCTCCAACACATTGAAATGGGCAGTAAATGAAATGTCTGAAAGATATAAGAAATTTGCTGATATCAATGTAAGGGATTTAAAGGGCTATAATGAAAGAATGGCAAATAAAGAGGAGAAGCTGCCGCAGATAGTTATAGTTATTGACGAGCTGGCAGATTTAATGATGGTAGCGGCAAAGGAGGTGGAGGAATCTATATGCCGTCTGGCCCAGTTAGCCAGAGCGGCAGGTATTCATCTTATTATAGCAACACAAAGACCGTCTGTAGATGTGGTAACGGGACTTATCAAGGCAAATATTCCGTCAAGGGTAGCTCTTAGCGTTTCATCAGGAGTTGATTCCCGGACGGTAATAGATTCGGTAGGAGCTGAAAAGCTTCTTGGCAACGGTGATATGCTGTTTTATCCTTCCGGCTATGTAAAGCCTGTGAGACTACAGGGGGCGTTTGTATCTGACGAGGAGGTGCAGAGAGTTGTAAACTTCTGGAAGCAGCAGGCGGGAAGTGAGTCCTATGATGAGAGAATATCAACCTTTGTAGCCAGTCAGACGGCGGCAGAAGCGTCGGACAGCATGGAAACAGATGGCGACGGTAACGACGAATATTTTGTGGAGGCGGTAAGGTTTTGCATAGAAAAGCAAAAGGCTTCCGTAAGCATGATACAGAGGATGTTTCACATAGGCTTTAACAGGGCGTCCCGTATTATTGAGCAGATGGAGCAGGCAGGAGTTATAGGCGCGGAGGAAGGTACAAAGCCGAGAAAGGTGCTTATGACAATAGAAGAGTTTGAACAAAGTCTACAGGATGAAAGGATGAGGCAATAATGAAAACAGATATTCAGATAGCCCAGGAGGCAAAGCTGCTTCCAATAAAGGAAATTGCGCAGGAAATAGGGATGACAGAGGATGACCTTGAGCTTTACGGGAAGTACAAGGCAAAAATATCCGATGATTTTTATGAGAAAATAAAGGATAATAAGGACGGTAAGCTTATTCTTGTTACAGCCATTAATCCTACTCCTGCGGGAGAGGGAAAGACTACCACAAGCGTAGGCCTTGGACAGGCATTTGGAAAGCTTAACAAAAAGGCAATAATAGCCCTTAGGGAGCCGTCCCTTGGTCCGTGCTTCGGCATAAAGGGCGGAGCGGCAGGAGGCGGATATGCTCAGGTAGTGCCTATGGAGGATTTAAACCTGCATTTTACAGGAGATTTTCATGCCATTACATCAGCCAATAATCTTCTTGCGGCGCTTTTGGACAATCATATCCAGCAGGGAAACGAGCTTAGAATAGATACAAGGCAGATACTTTGGAAGAGATGTCTTGATATGAATGACAGAGTTTTAAGAAATATAGTAGTGGGTCTTGGAAATAAAATGGACGGTGTAGTTAGGGAGGACCATTTTGTTATTACGGTTGCCTCGGAGATTATGGCTATTTTATGTCTTGCAAACGACATGGATGACTTAAAGGACAGACTGTCAAAGATTATCGTGGCTTATAATTTTGACGGTGAGCCTGTGACGGCAGGAGACTTAAAGGCGGTAGGCTCAATGGCAGCGCTCTTAAAGGACGCCATAAAACCAAATATAATACAGACACTTGAGCATACGCCTGCCCTTGTACATGGAGGCCCCTTTGCAAATATTGCCCATGGCTGTAATTCCGTAAGGGCTACAAAAACAGCTCTTAAGATGGCGGATTATGTTATTACAGAGGCAGGCTTTGGAGCAGACCTTGGGGCAGAAAAGTTTTTTGACATAAAGTGCCGTATGGCAGGCCTTAAGCCGGACGCCGCAGTTTTAGTGGCAACGATAAGGGCATTAAAGTATAACGGGGGAGTGCCGAAGGCAGAGCTGGGGGAGGAAAACCTTGACGCGTTAAGGAGGGGAATTGTAAATCTTGAGAAGCATATAGAAAACCTCCAGCAATACGGTGTTCCTGTAATAGTTACCCTTAATTCCTTTGTTACAGACAGTCCTGAGGAAAATAAATTTGTAAAGAATTTTTGCGAGGAGAGAGGCTGCGAGTTTGCGCTTTCAAGAGTTTGGGAGCATGGCGGTGAAGGCGGCATAGAGCTGGCAAATAAGGTTATAGAGACCCTTAAGGGTAAGCCTGGTGAGTTTAAGGTACTTTATCCTGATGAAATGTCCCTTACGGAAAAGATAGAAACCATTGCAACAAAAATATATGGCGCCGACAAGGTTGTATATGCTCCGGCGGCGGCAAAGGCATTAAAGAATATTACCGATATGGGCTATGGAAGGCTTCCCGTATGCATGGCAAAGACACAGTACTCATTGACAGATGATGCTGCAAAGCTAGGAAGGCCTACAGGCTTTGACATTAATATAAGAGAGGTATATCTTAATGCGGGAGCAGGCTTTGTGGTGGCTGTTACAGGCTCTATTATGACAATGCCGGGACTTCCTAAGACTCCGGCGGCAAACGGCATAGACGTAGACGGTAGTGGCGTAATCACAGGCTTGTTCTAAGAATGGCGGCAGCCTTAGGAGAAAGTATATAAATTCGGGTGGGGTAATAAATTGTTATTTGCAAATATTATAGTTGACATTACACATGAAAAATTAGATAAGACGTTTCAGTATATTATACCGGCTGGCATAGAAGAAAAAATCTATGCCGGCGTTTTGGTATATATACCATTTGGCAGGGGAAACAGAAAAATCACGGGTTATGTTATAGAGGTAACGGATAAGGCAGAGTATGACACAGATAAAATGAAATATATTATTGATACCGTAGATAAAAGCGTGCCTATAGAAACGACTCTTATAAAGCTGGCAGGATACATAAAGGAAAATTACGGCTCAACAATGAATCAGGCGTTAAAAACGGTTATTCCCGTAAAGGTTCAGAAAATAAAACAATTATATTAGATATAGACGAAAAGGAACAGGAGGAATACAGGCAAAGCTTTGCAAAAAAGCATGCGGTGGCAAGGCTCAGGCTTTTGAATGAGCTTATTATAAATAAGCGTCTTTCATACAGACTTGTTACGGAAAAGCTTAATGTAACCTCTAAAACAATAGGAGATATGGAAAAGCTTGGAATATTAAGGATAGAAAGGGAAAGGCTTTACAGGACTCCAATAAAAAACAACATTAAAACGGGCTATGACATTATTCTTAACGACACGCAGAGGAGGGTGGCTGAGGCAATAGAAAAAAGCGATGATACGGTACATCTTATAAGAGGCGTAACAGGCAGCGGAAAAACAGAGGTTTATATGGAGCTTATAGCCAATGTGTTAAATGAGGGAAAGGAAGCTATAGTGCTTATACCGGAAATAGCCCTTACATATCAGACTGTTATGCGGTTTTATAAAAGATTTGGAGACATGGTTTCAATAGTTAATTCAAAGCTTTCGGCAGGAGAAAAATATGACCAGTTTGAAATGGCAAAGGAGGGCAGGATAAAAATAATGATTGGGCCCCGCTCCGCAGTATTTACGCCATTTAGAAGGCTGGGGCTTATTATTATAGACGAGGAGCACGAGGGAACATATAAGAGTGAAGCCGTTCCAAAATATCATGCCAGAGAGGTAGCCATATACAGGGCAAGGGAGGAAGGCGCAAAGGTAGTTCTTGGCTCTGCAACGCCCTCCGTGGATTCATATTACAGGGCGGAAAAGGGAGAGTACAGGCTGTACAGTATGGCGCACAGAGCAAGGAAGGCAAGGCTTCCTGAGGTAATGGTGGCAGATATGCGTATAGAGCTTGAAAATGGCAACAAGACAATGTTTTCCGGGAAATTAAACAGGCTTATTACAGACAGGCTGAAAAAAAAAGAGCAGATAATATTGTTTATTAACAGGCGGGGCTTTGCCGGCTTTGTTTCATGCCGTAGCTGCGGAGAGGCAATGAAATGTCCCCACTGCGACGTAGGTCTTACGCTTCATACAGGCAGGAATTGGGGAATTGATAATAATTCTGTGAGGGCGGGGGAAAATAAGCTTGTATGCCATTATTGCGGATATACAATACCAATGCCGAAGAATTGTCCTAATTGCCGTTCAAAATATATTGCCGCATTTGGTATCGGAACGCAGAAGGTAGAGGAGTCAGTCCATAAGCTGTATCCATCTGCAAGGGTTTTGAGAATGGATATGGATACCACGGCAGGGAAGGACGGACATGAGAAAATTCTTTCTGCATTTGCAAACGGAGAGGCAGACATACTGATAGGAACACAGATGATTGTTAAGGGCCATGATTTTCCAAATGTTACTCTTGTAGGAGTAATAGCGGCAGACCTTTCCCTTTATGCATCTGATTACAGGGCGTCCGAGCGTACCTTTCAGCTGTTAACCCAGGCGGCGGGAAGGGCAGGCAGGGGAGATAAGGAGGGAGCTGTGGTTATACAGACATACACTCCTGAAAATCCCGCTATTATATCCTCCTCAAGGCAGGATTATGAGGAATTTTATAACAGGGAAAAAATTTACAGAACTCTTATGGAGTATCCGCCTGTTTACCATATGATGGCAATTCTTATGACCTCAAGGGACAAAAGCCTCCTTGATGAATTTGCAGAGTGGATAAAGGAAGGCATTGAAGAATACCTGGAGGAAAATTCGGATAATGAAGAAAGGCTAAGGCTTATAGGGCCTGCTGATGCAGGCATATCAAAAATTAACGATGTCTACAGAAAAGTATATTACATAAAGTCGGAAAATTATGGCAGACTTACACATATAAAGGATTTTGTGGAAAATATATTATATGAGGAAAAATATAAGAACGTAGCAATACAATATGATTTTAACCCTATGAGCGGCTATTAGCCATAATCCTATGGGTTGTTATAATACGTAATGGGCTGTTAGTGTTATAATACGTGAGTGGCTATTAGAATATTGATTATTTATTGCAGATATGGTAAAATAGCTTGGGCAAAACAAGGTCATAATATTGTTGGAGGAAAGTATAAAATGGCAATTAGAAATATAAGATACGAGGGTGATGAAATATTAAACAAAGTGTGCAGGGAGGTAAAAGAAAATTCTCCCAAGCTGCAGCAGCTTATAGATGATATGTTTGACACAATGTATGAGGCAAACGGCGTGGGACTTGCAGCGCCTCAGGTAGGCATGCTTAAGCGGCTGGTGGTTATAGATACTACAGGCGATAATCCTATAGTTCTTATTAATCCCATGATAGTTGAGACAAGTGGAAGTCAGACAGGAAATGAAGGCTGCTTAAGCGTACCGGGAAAAGTGGGAATAGTTACAAGACCTGATTATGTGAAAGTAAGGGCTTTAGACAGAGATTTTAATGAGGTAGAAATAGAAGGAACGGAGCTTTTGGCGAGAGCTATATGCCATGAATGCGACCATCTTGACGGACATCTTTATGTGGAAAAGGTGGAAGGAAAGCTTATGGACGAGTCAGAAGCATATGAGGAGGAAGGGAATTAATATTTTGAAAGTAGTATTTATGGGAACGCCGGATATAGCGGCTACGGTGTTAAAGGCAATAATTGAAAAGGGACATGACGTTGCGGCGGTAGTTACACAGCCGGACAAGCCAAAGGGCAGAGGACGAGAAATAAAGTTTCCGCCTGTAAAGGAGCTTGCCATAAGCTGTAATATTCCTGTTTATCAGCCGCAAAAAATAAAAAACAATCCGGAAATTGAGGAAAAGATAAGAGAATTAAATCCGGATATTATTGTGGTTGCCGCATATGGGCAGATTCTTCCAAAATCCATACTTGATATAGCAAAATACGGCTGTGTAAACGTACATGCATCACTTTTGCCGAAGTACCGGGGAGCTGCGCCTATTCAGTGGGCCATTATTGACGGAGAAAAGGTAACGGGAGTTACTACAATGATGATGGATGCAGGCCTTGACACAGGGGATATGCTGGATAAGACAGAGGTTGGGATAACAGACCTTGATACGGCGCAAACCCTTCACGACAAGCTTGCCGAGGCAGGAGGAAGAATAATACTTTCCACAATGGAAAAGCTTGAAAAGGGTACTGCGGTAAGAACAAAGCAGAGGGACGAGGAAAGCACCTATGCAAGGATGCTTACAAAGGAGCTTGGAAAAATAGACTTTACAAAGCCGGCGGAAGAAATTGAAAGGCTTATAAGGGGATTAAATCCGTGGCCAAGCGCATATACTACATTTAATAAAAAGACAATAAAAATATGGAAGGCGTCTGTTATGCCGGAAAAGGATGTGTCCGGCGTAAACGTTGAAGAGCTTAAATATGGTCAGGTGGCTGTTATTTCAAAGGAATATTTTGGAGTAAGGACAGGAAAGGATATTCTTTGTATAAGGGAGCTGCAGCTTGAAGGAAAGAAGCGGATGGATGCAAAAGCATTTCTTTCAGGCGTAAAAATAAATAAAGAGGATATATTAGGAGAATAAAAGAAGGAGGGATAAAATGTTTGGATATTTTTACTATTACGACCCAACCTTAATATTTGCGTTGATAGGTCTTGTATTGTCATTGCTGGCAAGCGCAAGAGTGAATACGGTATTTAATAAGTATTCAAGGGTAATGAGCCGTCAGGGTATAACGGGAGCTATGGCAGCAGAGCGTATTCTTCACAGTCAGGGAATATATGATGTAAGAATAGAAAGAGTATCAGGAAAACTTTCAGACCATTATGACCCAAGGAGCAAGGTTTTAAGGTTATCAGATTCAACCTATGGAGACACGTCAGTAGCAGCCATTGGAGTGGCAGCCCATGAGTGCGGCCATGCAGTACAGCATGCAAAGGGCTACGGACCGTTAGCCATAAGAAGCGCCCTTGTTCCTCTGGCAAATATCGGCTCAAGCTTAGGATATATTCTTGTTATTATCGGCCTGCTGTTTACACGGAATACAGGAACAATGCTTATAACCATAGGACTTATAGCCTTTAGCTGCGCTGTGCTTTTTCAGATAGTTACGCTGCCGGTGGAGTTTAACGCTTCAAGCAGGGCTCTTGTAATGCTTGAAGGACAGGGAATACTTGGCTCTGAGGAGATTAAAGGCTCAAGGAAGGTTCTTAGCGCGGCGGCTATGACATATGTGGCGGCGGCAGCCACGTCTATATTACAGCTTATAAGGCTTATTATTATAGCAGGAGGAAGAAATCGTGACTAATTCAGTAAACACGAGAGAATTAGTGCTTGATTTGCTTCTGGATATAAATGTAAACGGCTCCTTTAGCCATATATCAGTGGGAAATACGTTAAAAAAGTATCAGTATCTTGAAAAGATGGAGAGAAGCTTTATAACAAGGGTAACGGAGGGCACCATAGAAAACCTTATCCTTATTGACTATATTATAGGTCAGTATTCAACGGTAAAGGTAAATAAAATGAAGCCTGTTATCAGAAATATATTAAGAATGACCGTATATCAGTTTTTATATATGGACAGTGTTCCAAATGCGGCAGCCGTTAACGAGGCGGTTAAGCTTACTGTAAAGAGAGGCTTCAGACAGCTTAAGGGCTTTGTAAACGGCGTTCTTAGAAATATAGACAGAAACCTTGATAATATCAGCTATCCTAACGCTTCAAATGACTTGGTAACACATTTGTCCGTTATGTATTCCGTTCCAAAGTGGATAGTGGAGCAGTGGATATACCAGTATGGTACGGAGGAAGCGTCAAGGATGATTAAGGCTTCCATAGAGGACAAGGATAAAAACAGAATTACCGTTCGGACAAATACCCTTAAGGCTACCGATGAGGAAGTTATCGATATGCTTTTAAAGGAAGGCGTTACCGTAGAGCGTACGCCTTACGGGACAGGTCTGTACATAAGAAATTTTGATTATATAAGCAGAATAAAAGCCTTTAGGGAGGGTTATATAAGCGTGCAGGATATAAGCTCTATGATGGTGGCAAGGATAGCCGCTCCAAGAGAGGGAGATTACTGCATAGATATTTGCGCCGCACCCGGAGGAAAAAGTCTTCATATGTGCGAGCTGATGAATGATAAGGGATTTGTGGAGGCAAGGGACCTGACTAAGCGAAAAATAGAGCTTATAAAAGAGAATATAGACAGGCACGGCGCAAAAAATATTGAGGCAAAAATTTCAGATGCTTTAGAGTACGATAATTCATCAAGGGAAAAGGCAGATTTGGTTATAGCAGATTTGCCATGCTCAGGCTTGGGAGTTATAGGAAAGAAAAGCGATATAAAATATAATATGACTCCTGAAAAGCAAAATACTCTTGTTAAAATACAAAGAGATATACTGAAAAATGCTTTGAAATATGTGAAAAAGGGCGGATATATTATATTTAGTACCTGCACTACAAATAAATCAGAAAATATAGATAATTTTAACTGGATAAAGGAAAGCTTTGACTATGAGCCGGTTGATATAGAAGGTTTTCTTCCTGAAGAGCTTAAGAAGGATACGGCAAAAAACGGATATATTCAAATGCTTCAGGGAATTGATGGGACAGATGGTTTTTTTGTCGGAAAGCTGAAAAGGATAGTGTGAAACATAGGCTTTTAATATTATCCTCATGGGTATTAAAATAATGGGAAGGGCAGTATAATGACAGATATTAAATCCTTTAATCTGGAGGAATTAACTGAATATATACAAAGCCTTGGAGAAAAGAAATTCAGGGCAAAGCAGATATATAAATGGCTTCATCAGGATTTTGTTACCGGCTTTGACGAGATGACAAATCTTCCAAAGGATTTAAGGGAAAAGCTTAAGAGGGATGCTTGCGTTTATGTGGTTAAGCCTGTAAAAGTCATGGTTTCACAGCTTGATGGAACGAGGAAATACCTCTATGAGCTTAACGACGGAAATATAATAGAAAGCGTGCTTATGAAATATCATCATGGCAATTCTGTTTGTATTTCAACCCAGGTTGGGTGCAGAATGGGCTGCAGGTTTTGCGCCTCCACTCTGGATGGCTTAGAGAGGCAGCTTGCTCCGTCAGAGATGCTGGACGAGGTATATCGTATACAAAGGGACATAGGGGAAAGAATTTCAAATATTGTTTTAATGGGAAGCGGAGAGCCCCTTGACAATTATGATAACGTAGTTAAATTTCTTAAGCTTATTTCTGATGAAAACGGCTTAAATATAAGCGGAAGAAATATTACCCTGTCAACCTGCGGCATAGTACCTCTGATAAGGAGGCTGGCAGATGAAAAAATGCAGCTTACCCTTGCAATATCCCTTCATGCATCGGACGATAACACAAGACGGAAGCTGATGCCTGTGGCAAATAAATATACCATTGCAGAGCTTTTAGATGCCTGCAGGTATTTTTTTAAAGCTACGGGAAGAAGAGTTACATTTGAGTATAGTCTTGTGGCAGGTGTAAACGACATGGAGAGCGAGGCTGTTAAGCTTGGAAATTTACTTAAGGATATAAACTGCCATGTAAATTTAATTCCTGTAAATCCCATAAAAGAGCGTAATTTCAAGCAGTCCGTAAAAAAGGATGTGGAAAAATTTAAAAATGTTCTTGAAAAATATAAAATAAATGTTACTATAAGAAGGGAAATGGGGAGAGATATACAGGGAGCATGCGGACAATTAAGAAAGAGTTATAAGGACAATATTGAAGGAAATGGGAAGAATGCAACTGAAAAACATAATAAAAAGGAGGTAGAGTGGTGATAGCATATGGTAAGACTGATATAGGAGCCAGCCGGAAGATGAATCAGGATTATTTTTATGTCTCAACTGAGCCGATAGGCAGCCTCCCCAATATATTTATTGTAGCTGACGGTATGGGCGGTCATAAAGCAGGTGACGTCGCCTCAAGAGAAGCGGTAAATGAGATTATAAGTATAATATCATCAGCCGCTACAAAGGACCCTGTATCAATAATGGAGGCGGCTATTGACAGCGCAAATAAAAAGCTTCTTGAAAAGTCGAGAAGCGCCCCCGAGTTTGAGGGAATGGGAACTACACTGGTTATGGCTGCAGTATGCAATGATATAATATACATAGCTAACATTGGAGACTCAAGGCTTTATGTTATTGACGACGAAATAAGGCAAATAACAAGAGACCATTCATTTGTACAGGAAATGGTCACCCTTGGTAAGCTGGACAAAAAAACCGCCAAAACCCACGAGAAAAAAAATTATCTGACAAGAGCGCTGGGGGTAGAGGAAGGCACTATAGCAGACTTTTTTGAAATAAAAAGCATAAAGGGCGGAAGAATACTTATGTGCTCCGATGGACTTACTAACATGGTGGAAGATGATGATATAAAAAGTATTGTCAGTGGCAGGAGCGATATAAGAGAAGCCGTAAAGGCCCTTATTGAGGCGGCAAATAAAAATGGTGGTATGGATAACATTACAGCCGTACTTATTGAACCATAAAAGAAAGGCATGGATATTTATATGATAAGAAAAGGAATGTTTATAAGCGACAGATATGAGATTATTGACAAAGTAGGTTCTGGTGGAATGTCAGATGTGTACAAGGCTATGGACCATAAGCTTAACAGATATGTAGCCATAAAGGTATTAAAGTCTGAATTTAGCGAGGACACAGGCTTTGTATCAAAATTCAGGGTAGAAGCGCAGTCAGCAGCAGGACTTACACATCCAAATATAGTTAATGTTTATGATGTAGGTGAGGACAATGGAATATACTACATTGTAATGGAGCTTATAGAGGGAATAACTCTTAAGAAATATATAGAAAAGAAGGGAAAGCTTCCTATAAAGGAGGCTGTAAGCATAGCCATACAGGTAGCCCAGGGTATTGAGGCAGCCCATAATAATCATATTATTCACAGGGATATTAAGCCGCAGAATATAATGATTTCAAGGGAAGGCAAGGTAAAGGTTACTGACTTTGGAATAGCAAGGGCAGCATCCTCACATACAATAAACGGAAATGCAATGGGCTCCGTTCACTATATATCGCCTGAGCAGGCAAAGGGCGGTTACATTGACGAGAAGAGCGATATATATTCCCTTGGAATATCATTATTTGAAATGATTACAGGGGAAGTTCCATTTGAGGGAGATTCTACCGTAAGCGTGGCGTTGCAGCACATAAATGAGGAAATGCCGAATCCAAGGGATTATGTGGAGGAGCTTCCGGTCAGCGTAGAGAAAATATTGGCAAAGTGTACGCAGAAAAAGCCTGAGAGAAGATACTTAAAAGTATCAACACTTATAGCTGATTTGAAAAAATCTCTTATAACTCCTGACGAGGATTTCGTACAGATGGCGCCGGCGTCAGAAACCGGAACAGTAGTGCTGTTGTCAAAGGATGAAGCGCCTGTCATAAAGAAGAATCTGGGTGATGAGATTTCGGATAAAACAGAGGAAAGAAATTATGACGACAGCTTAAGCGATGATGATGATGTGTTCGGAACAGATGACGACATAGATTCCGTAAGTCCAAAGCTTGATAAGATTATTACAATATCAGGTATAGTTGGAGCGGTGGTTGTAGCCGTAGTAGTTATACTTGTGCTAATAAAGGCATTTGGAGGCTGCGATTCAGAGCCTGAGACAGAGGGAAAGGTTACTACAGGCTCACAGCAGAGTACCTTAAGCGATAAGCAGACTATAGTTCCTAATGTTGTGGGAAAGGCAGAGGACGACGCTATAAGCGAGCTGGAAAAAAGCAGCTTAGGCTTTAAAATTGACAAGAGAGAGTCAAGCAATTCGTATCCTAAGGGATTTGTTATGGACCAGTCGGTTGCCAAGGATACGGTTGTTGATAAGCATACGACAATTCTTCTTACTATTAGTGATGGACCTAAGGAAATAACCATACCTGATGTAAAAAATAAGTCAAAGACAGATGCCCAGAAGCTTTTGGAGGGAGAAGAATATGGTCTCGTTGTTACCTTTGACTATGAGATAAGCGATGAAATAGATATAGACAATGTTATCAGAACAGAGCCGGAGATAGGAGCGTCTGCAAAATATGGCGATAGTATTAAGCTGATAGTAAGTCAGGGAACTGATACGTCTGACGTAGAGGTTCCAAAGCTTGAGGATAAGACTGAGGAGAAGGCAAAGGAAGAACTTGCGGAGCTGGGTCTTACCCTTAAGGTTATAGAGGAAAGACACAGTGATACCGTAGAAAAGGGAAGAATAATTAACCAAAACATTGCAAGCGGAAAGAGTGTTCCAAGAGGTACAGAGATAGGAGTAGTTATAAGCTTAGGAAAAGAGGAGCCGGTAACGCCGGAGCCAACAACGCCGGAGCCGACAACACCGGAGCCAACAACACCGCCGGAGAAGAAGGCTACATTCGCAGGTGTAAGTGCGTCAGATATTACCGGTATACCGTCAAGCCTTAAGGATAAGGATGGAAAAGATATACCTGTAACGGGAACCGTATCGGTTTCCGGAACATATAAGCTTCAAAGCGGAGATACAGCTAACTTTAATATAGAGCTTGATGAGAATGAAGCCGTATTTTCAGAAAGCTGGACACTTGGACAGAAGGAAATATTAAGGGAGGCAGAAAGCGGAAGTGAAGCAACCATGACCGTAAAGGTGGAATATGTGACATATGTCAATGAAGGTACAGAGGAAGAGCCTGTGTGGAAAGAAAAGAAAGAGACAGCATCACGGACATTTAAAGCAGTATTCCAGTAAGGCAGTCTATGAGTAAAGATAAATTTTACGGAAAAATAATAAAGGGTATAGCCGGTTCCTACTACGTACATGTAGTAGGGGCCGGAATTTATGAGTGTAAGCCAAAGGGAATATTCAGATATAAAAATATAAAGCCTTTAGTAGGCGATAATGCAGAGCTTGATATTTTAAACGAGGAAGAAAAAACAGGAAACATAACAGACATAGCAGAGAGAAAAAATTCTTTGATAAGACCTGCCGTAGCCAATATAGACCAGGTTATGGTTATTTTTGCGGTTAAGTCGCCGCCGCCGAATTTTAATTTGTTAGACAGATTTCTCGTTATGATGGAGGCCCAGAATATACCTGTTATTATCTGCTTTAATAAGTCGGATTTGGCGGATAAGGCAGCTATGGAGGAGCTTGAAAAAATATATAAGTCGGCAGGCTACAGTATTATTTTCGCAAGCACTGTTGATATGACAGGATTGGATGAGATAAAAGACTGTCTTGACGGTAAGACTACTGTTTTTGCAGGGCCGTCGGGAGTTGGAAAGTCTTCTATGCTTAATGCGCTTATACCGGATACTAATGCAAGGACGGGAGACATAAGCAGAAAGATAGAACGTGGAAAGCATACTACAAGACATTCTGAAATATTTAATCTTGAAAAAAACACATATATTATGGATACTCCCGGCTTTAGTTCCGTATATGCGTGGACAATGGAGAAGGAGGAGCTTAAAGATTTCTTTCCTGAGTTTGCATTATGTGAGGGAAAGTGCCGGTTTAACGGCTGCGTACATGTAAATGAGCCTGACTGCATAGTGAAAAGGAGAGTGGAGGAAGGAAAAATTTCTTCTGTCAGATATGACAACTATATTTTAATGTATGACGAGATAAAAAACAGAAAAAAATACTAGACATTAATGTCAATAAAGATTAAAATATAAGTAATGAATTTGTGATGGGAGAATTTTATATGTTAAAGTTAGCACCTTCGATTTTAAACGCAGATTATGCGAAGCTTGGCGAGGAAATAACTACTGTTGACAAGTGCGGAGCTGATTATATACACTTGGATGTAATGGACGGTATGTTTGTTCCGGCCATGTCCATTGGCATGCCGGTTATAAAAAGCCTTAGAAAGTGTACGGACAAGATTTTTGACGTGCATCTTATGATACAGGACCCAAACAGATATATTAAGGATTTTAAGGATGCCGGAGCAGATATAATATCTGTACATGCCGAGGCATGCAGCCAGCTTGATGTTACCGTAGACAGGATAAAGCAGCTTGGCTGTAAGGTAGGGGTAGTACTAAATCCTGCCACACCCCTTAACCAGCTTGATTTTGTTCTTGAAAATATTGATATGGTTCTTATTATGACTGTAAATCCCGGCTTTGGGGGACAGAGATACATACAGAGCATGACAAGAAAAATTGTCGAGCTTAGGCATATTATAGATGAGCGGGGCTATAATACAGATATTGAGGTTGACGGAGGAATTACGGTGGACAACGTAAGAACCGTTATAGATGCCGGAGCCAATGTTATAGTATCAGGCTCAGGAGTATTTAAGGGTGACGTAAGAAAGAATATGCAGGGCTTCAGGGAGATTTTCGAGTCGTATAACGTATAAATGTCTTGGACAGGCATTTGAAAAAGGAATTTATTGATGTGCAGAATATTGATTATAACCGGTGGGGAGGTAAATATTGCCTCCTCATTACAGTATACAAATCAAAAAAAATATAATAAAATAATAGCTGTAGACGGAGGACTTGACGCTGCCTGTAAAATGGGAATAACGCCCCATATTATTATAGGAGATTTTGATACCGTAAATACTGCCCTTTTGGATGAATATGAGAAAAAGGGCTCGGCTCTTGAGCGTCTTAATCCCATAAAGGACGAAACAGACACGGAGGCTGCATATCTTATGGCTAAGAAGCTTGGAGCTTCGGAGATAGACATACTGGGGGGAGTGGGAAGCAGGTTTGACCACACCTACGCCAATATGTTTCTCTTAAAGAGAGGCATCAGGGATGGCATAAAGGTATACATTATAACAAAGCTTTGCCGGATAACTGCCGTTACAGGTGATTTAAGGCTTTGCCGTGACGATATGTACGGAAAATATATTTCTCTTATACAATTTGACGGAAGCGCAGAAGGAGTAACCTTGAAAGGCTTTGTCTATAATCTGGAAAATTTTGATTTTGATACGGACAAGACATACAGGCTTGGCGTAAGCAATGAGCTTGCAGGCAGGGAGGCGTTTATACGCATAGATAGGGGCTGTATGCTTCTTATTGAGACAAAGGAGGATAAAATTGAGGGAGATACTAAAGCTTAAGAGGACAAGGCTTTTTATGCTTCTTCCTATAGGAGCATTGTTTATTTTACTTGCAAGGCTTAGCCCTTTTATTGCAGAATATATTTTTGCAAGAGGCCTGTATAAAATATTATCCCTGCCGCTGGGACTGGTGACGGGGATATTTCCATTTTCACTGGCGGAGCTTATAATAGTATTGTCTCCCTTTATTTTATTGTCAGTGATTATATGCTTTGGGGCAAGGCTTATAAAAAATAAAGAAAACAGGAGCATGGTAATAAAAAAAGCAGCAGTAAATGTTTTATGCTTTATTTCTGTCGCTGTCTTTTTGTTTATTATTCTTTGCGGGACAAATTATTACAGATATACCTTTGCCGTACAATATAATTTAAACGTAAAGGAAAGAACGGTTGAGGAGCTTAAGGAGCTTTGCGTTTATCTTAAAAGAAAGGCGGAGGAGTCAAAGGATGCTGTAGATAAAAAGGATTTAGACGAAAAGGGAGTTGTGGTCTTTGGTGAAAATAGAACGTATAAGGATTTCTCTGATGTGGCAAGGGAGGCAAAAAAAGCCATGAGCAGGCTTGCAGAGGATTATGAAACCCTTAAATACAGCACAGGCGGGGCAAAGGAGGTAATGCTGTCGAAATATATGTCATACGGCAGTATTGTAGGAATATTTATCCCCTTTACGATGGAGGCAAATGTAAATACAGATGTGGCTGCTTACAACAGGCCTGCCGACACATGTCACGAGCTTGCCCATATGAGAGGTTATATGAAGGAGGAGGAGGCTAATTACATAGCGTATCTTGCCTGCATAAACAGTGATGAGCCTATATTTAACTACAGCGGATATATGCTTGCGTTTGTCATAGCTACAAATGCCCTTTATGATTATGACAGCGACGCCTATTGGGACATAATGGAAGGACTTTCAGGAAAGGTCCTTGCAGATATAAATTATGAGAGGGAATACTGGAGGGAGATTAGAAGCCATGAAATGGCGGAGGCAGCAGAGACAATAATGAATCAGGTTAATGATACATATCTTAAGGCCAACGGGCAGGAGAGCGGAGTTAAGAGCTACGGGGAGATGGTGGATTTGCTGCTGGCAGAGTATTTTGGGGAAAATTAAAGGGGAAATAAAGATATAAAGCAGGGATATAAAACAAGGATATAAGGTATATAAAGATATAAGAGTGAAAGGATATACATATGGAGAGCTTATCAACACATGATTTTTATTATGATTTACCACAGGAGCTTATAGCCCAGGAGCCTCTTAATGACAGAGCGGCAAGCAGGCTTATGTGTATAAACAGAAATACAGGAGAATATTCCCATGAGACATTCAGGGATATTATTAAATATCTTAATAAGGGAGATTGTCTTGTAATAAACGATACAAAGGTTATTCCCGCAAGGCTTTTCGGCGTCAGAGAGACAGAGGAGGGAGAGCTTCTTACTGGAAGGATAGAGGTGCTTTTGCTTAAAAGGCTTAAAAATAATATATGGGAAACCCTTGTTAAGCCGGGAAAGAAATGCAGGATAGGAACGCGCTTAAGCTTTGGAGACGGACTTCTTAAGGGAATGGTTTTAGATGTGGTAGAGGAGGGAAACCGGCTTATACAGTTTAGCTTTGACGGGATTTTTGAGGAAATACTTGATAAGCTTGGACAGATGCCGCTGCCACCGTATATTACGCGTGAGCTTAAGGATAAAAACAGATACCAGACTGTATATGCCAAAAATGAAGGCTCAGCCGCAGCCCCTACCGCAGGGCTTCATTTTACAAGAGAGCTGTTAAAGGAGATAGAGGATAAAGGGATAACAATAGCGCATGTGACACTTCATGTAGGCTTGGGAACCTTCAGACCTGTAAAGGCAGATAAGATTACAGAGCATCATATGCATTCGGAGCTTATAATTGTCGAGAAGGAGGAGGCAATGAAAATAAATTATGCAAAGCAGGAAGGGGGAAGAGTTATTGCAGTGGGAACTACAAGCTGCAGGACATTGGAGTCTATGACTGACGAAAACGGAATACTTTGCTCAGGAAGCAAATGGACTGATATATTTATTTACCCCGGCTATAAATTTAAGATGATAGACGGACTTATTACAAATTTCCATCTTCCCGAGTCTACGCTCCTTATGCTTGTAAGCGCCTTTGCAGGAAAGGATAATGTCATGAGGGCATATGGGGAGGCAGTAAGGGAGAGATACAGATTTTTCAGCTTTGGAGACGCCATGCTGCTAATATAAAACTATAATATAAACTATAGGAAGGAAAAAACATATATGGATATATATAAGGTAAAAAGGCTGAAAAGAACAGAGGATATAGTAGTTGAGGTGCCGGGCTCAAAGAGTATCACAAACAGGGCGCTGCTTTTGGCTGCGCTTTCAGGTGGAATAACAACCTTACAGGGCGCGCTTTTCAGCGATGATTCAAGACATTTTCTTGCTTCTCTTATTAGTCTTGGCTTTAATGTGGATATAGATGAGAAAAATCATGTGGTGAAGGTAGAGGGAAAGGGCGGAGCTATTCCAAAGCCTTGCGGTACGGTAGATGTGGGAAGCGCAGGAACTGCCGCCAGATTTATCACGGCAATGCTTGGACTTTCAGATGGCTGTTATACAATAAATGCGTCAGAGCAGATGCAAAAAAGACCTATGAAGCCGTTATTTAGGGCATTGGAGGATATAGGCGCCCAATTTGAATATACAGGCGAGCCTTATCATCTTCCGGTAAGGGTGAGAGGCTGCAGGTACAAAAAAGATATGGGAGCCGGTGAGAATAAGACGCCCCTGCATATTACCTTAGACACAAATGAAAGCACCCAGTATTTAAGCGCAATGCTTATGACCGGAATAATGAATGTGGGAGGCATTGCCATTCACGTGACAGGAGAGAGAAAAACAGGCTCATATGTGGATATTACCCGTGGTATGATGGAGGAATTTGGCTGTAAGCCGGAATATAAGGATGAAACCTACTTTGTTTATGGCAGGGAAAAATACAGAACAGGTGATTTTACATATCAGATAGAGCCGGACGTTTCGGCAGCCTGTTATTTTTACGGCATAGGAGCATTGCTTGGAGTAAAAGCTATAGTTAAAAATGTACATTTTAATTCTTCCCAGGGAGATATACAGTTTATAAGTGTCCTCGAAAAAATGGGCTGCAGTGTGTCAGATAATGAGGAAGGAATAGAGGTAGATGGACCTAATAACGGGAAAATCCTTAAGGGTATAGATATAGATATGAAGACCTTTTCAGACCAGGCCCTTACAATGGCGGCAATAAGCATATTTGCAGAGGGTGATACAAATATACGTAATATAGGACATATAAGAAAGCAGGAATCCGACAGACTTTCCGCCATGGCGGCAGAGCTTAAGCGTATGGGCATAGAATGTGAAGAAAAAGAGGATAGCATAACAATTCATCCCGGCATACCGTCCCCGTGTCTCATAGAAACATATGACGACCACAGGGTCGCTATGGCCTTTACACTGGCAGGACTTGTAAGCGAAGGCATAGAAATAAAAAATCCTATGTGCTGCAGGAAGACCTTTGAAAATTATTTTGATGTAATTGAAAGCCTGTATTTAAAATAAATCCCGATATTCCTTACTTTCCTTAAAAAGCTTTTCTATAGCGTCTTTATCTCTATTGTCAATGGCTTTTTTTATATCCTCCAGTCCGGAAATGTACTGACTAAGCATGGCAGATATATTTTCTGCATTTGTTATGCATATCTGTCTCCATACGTCAGGAGAAGATGCAGCGATACGAGTAGTGTCGCGAAATCCGGTGGAGGCAAGAAGCCGCATATATTTTTCATCCGTTTCATTGTCACGTACAAGAAGAGTAAGCCCTGCGGAAATAAGATGAGGCAGATGGCTTATGGCGGCGGCTGTCTTATCGTGAGCCTCAGGCGTCATAATAACAGGGTTAAAGCCCATAGCCTTAATTATAGTTAAGTAGTTGTCAATATCAGCTTTATTGTTCCTGGAGGTAGGAGTGACAGGATATATTGCGCCGTGGCACAATGAAGCGTCACTGTATTCATAGCCTGTTTTTTCAGAGCCGGCCATAGGGTGGCCGCCGATAAAAAAGCTGTCCATATGTCTTTCGGAAACAGCCTTATGTATATTCCCCTTTACACTGCCTACATCAGTTATTATACAGCCGGGTTTTATAAGTGATGATAATTTATCTAAATATGTTTCATTAAATTCAACAGGGGTGCATAAAAATATAAAGTCGCACAAAGCAAAGCTGTCGTTTACGGTATCGGTAACAATATTGGCCGTACCGTCGGAAAATGCCATTATGCGGGGCTTCTCGCTACGGTTAAAGGCAATAATGGAGCAGTCAGGAAAAGCCTGTCTGAGAGCCTTTGCCATTGAGCCGCCGATAAGTCCAAGCCCTATAAAGCCGTATGTAAGATTGTAAGGATTAAAGTCAGTTTCCATAATGTTATCTCCAGAATTCGTAAATATGGGCTAAGGTATTTAAGCCATGCTTTTAAGCCGTATATAAGCTTGCGGAGCTGGTGCCAAATATTAACCGAAACTATTATAACATATAAAAATAAATTTGTGTAAAAAACAATGCAACTTGTATTATTTATAAAAAAGATGTACAATGTAGCTTGTTGTTTCTAAAAAAGAAACGTATAGAAATAAGAAGGAGAGATAAATAATGAGTAAGAAAATAGCAGTGTTTTTTCCGGGGAGGAGATACAGCGTAGACTGTCCGCTGTTATATTTTGCGGATTTTGTATGCAGCATGAAGGGTTATGACAGGGCGTTTTTGCATTATGCAAGACACAGAGAGGAAAAGAACAATACAACAATACCGGAGGATATAGAAAACGCAAAGGATTACGTTATGGCTACAATACAGGCAAAGGAGCTGGAGAACTATGACGATATAGTGTTTGTGTCAAAAAGCGTAGGTACTGTTATGGCAGGGTATGCAAGGGAGGAACTGAAGATTAAGAATGTAAGAAACATATATCTGACGCCCCTTCCCCAGACACTTCCATACATAGAAAATACGGGAAGTATTGTTATAGCAGGCACAGAGGACAGGTTTTTGGATAAGGGAACATTAAAAGATTTTTGTGATAATAAGGGGGTTAAGCTTTATCAGTTTGAGGGACTCGGTCACAGCATGGAGACGGATAATGTGAGGGGAAGCCTTGATATTATTGGTAAGGTGCAGGATATAATAGAAGGGTTTGTGTGAAAAATAAAAATCATTGACAAAATAATATATAATGCCTAAAATTAATAAAATGAATTATAATTGCAGAATATATACTTTGCAAATGGAGGAAAATCATGGAAAAGATGTACAACCCAAAAGTAATAGAGAAGAAATGGCAGAAAATATGGGATGAGGAAAAGGCGTTTGCCGCTACAGACGACTATAGCAAGCCAAAGTTTTACGCCCTTGTAGAGTTTCCCTATCCGTCAGGACAGGGCCTTCACGTAGGGCATCCAAGACCGTATACGGCTCTTGATATAGTGGCAAGAAAAAGAAGAATGCAGGGCTACAACGTGCTTTACCCTATGGGCTGGGACGCTTTCGGACTCCCTACGGAAAACTATGCCATAAAAAATAAAATACATCCAAAGACAGTTACAGAGAATAACGTAAAGAGATTTAAGGAGCAGCTCCATTCACTGGGCTATTCATTTGACTGGGACAGGGAGGTAAACACCACTGACCCTGAATATTATCACTGGACACAGTGGATTTTTTTAAAGCTTTTCAATGCAGGACTTGCTTATAAGAAGGAAATGCCTATAAACTGGTGTACGTCATGTAAGGTTGGTCTTGCAAACGAGGAGGTAGTAAACGGCGTCTGTGAAAGATGCGGAAGCGAGGTTGTAAGAAAGGTAAAGAGCCAGTGGATGCTTAAGATAACAGAATATGCCGAAAAGCTTATAGAGGGACTTGACGAGGTAGATTATATTGAAAAGGTTAAGGTATCCCAAAAGAACTGGATAGGACGCTCACAGGGCGCAGAAGTGGATTTCAGGCTTAAGGATAAGGAAGAAAAGCTTACGGTTTATACCACAAGACCTGATACATTGTTTGGCGCAACATATATGGTAGTATCTCCGGAGCATCCTCTTATTGACAGGTATAAGGACGAAATAACAAATTGGAAAGAAATAGAAGCTTACAGGGAAATGGCGTCGAAGAAATCGGATTTTGAGCGTACGGAGCTTGCAAAGGAAAAGACAGGCGTAGTACTTGAAGGAATAAAGGCGGTTAACCCCGTAAACAACAAGGAAATTCCCGTTTGGATTTCAGACTATGTGCTTATGTCATACGGTACAGGCGCTATTATGGCTGTTCCTGCCCATGATGAAAGAGACTGGGAGTTTGCAAAGAAGTTTAACCTGCCTATTATAGAGGTAGTAGCAGGAGGAGAAAATGTTAACGAGGCGGCATTTACTGATGTAGCCACGGGAAAGCTTGTTAATTCGGAATTTTTAAACGGACTTGAGGTAAAGGACGCAAAGGAAAAAATAATAGAATACCTTGAGGAAAAGGGTATAGGTCACAGCAAGGTAAACTATAAGCTGCGGGACTGGGTATTTTCAAGACAGAGATACTGGGGTGAGCCTATTCCTATAGTAAGCTGTGAAAAATGCGGGTTTGTTCCTCTTTCTGAAAAGGATTTACCGCTTCTTCTTCCGGAGGTAGACAGCTATATGCCTACGGATGACGGAGAGTCGCCTATAGCCGCCATGACAGAATGGGTAAACACCACATGTCCTTGCTGCGGCGCTCCTGCAAAGAGGGAGACAGACACCATGCCTCAGTGGGCAGGCTCCTCATGGTATTTCTTAAGATATACAGACCCTAAGAATAAACAGGCTCTTGCAAGCCCCGAAGCCCTTAAGTACTGGCTTCCTGTAGACTGGTATAACGGAGGTATGGAGCATACAACCCTTCATTTGCTTTATTCAAGATTCTGGCACAGATTTTTATACGACAACGGCGTGGTGCCGACAAAGGAGCCGTATCAGAAGAGAACGTCTCACGGCATGATACTTGGAGAAAACGGCGAAAAAATGTCAAAGTCAAGAGGAAATGTGGTAAATCCTGACGATATAGTAAAGGAATTTGGCGCGGATACGCTCCGTACCTATGAGATGTTTATCGGTGCGTTTGATTTAAGCGCCTCATGGTCACAGGAGGGAGTAAAGGGCTGCAGAAGATTTCTTGACAGAGTGTGGAAACTTCAGGATATTATGATTGATGATGAAGCATACTCAAAGGAAATGGAAACAAGACTTCACCAGACCATAAAGAAGGTATCCTTTGATTTTGAAAATCTTAAGTTTAATACAGCTATTGCGGCAATGATGTCCCTTATAAATGATTTTTATAAGGCAGGAAAGGTTACAAGGGGAGAATTTAAGACGCTTTTAACGCTCTTAAATCCTGTCGCGCCTCATATGACGGAGGAGCTTTGGGAGACCTTGGGTTATGGAGGAAGGCTTTTTGAAGCCTCATGGCCTGAGTATGATGAGGCCAAGACAGTGGAGGCTACCGTAGAGATAGCGGTCCAGATAAACGGAAAGACAAAGGTTACAATGTCTATAGATAAGGATATGTCTAAGGAGGAGGTTATTCCTAAGGCTAAGGAGGCATTGGGAGATAAGCTTAAGGGACAGGTAGTTAAGGAGATATATGTTCCGGGAAGAATTGTAAATATTGTGGTTAAGCAGGATATGCAATAGTTTTTGAAATGTGTGAAGGAATAGAAGATAGGATTTTATGCAGGTAAATATTAATTTGTATGTTTGAAAAGGAAAATTCCTCACATGTAGCCCGGGGCTTAAGAATAAAGGGAGCTTGGAGCGTCAGGGAGG